>JAEEGL014791147.1_pt1 | contig 73633 bp, 66 predicted proteins | sample 9134231 | NCBI WGS metagenome assembly JAEEGL01 (sample SAMN16246548, study PRJNA631951) | gut metagenome | biome: gut microbiome; feature: rumen; material: fiber-attached | host: Bos | place: Iran: Karaj | collected 2018-10 | reverse complement strand
CAATTTAGATATTATATTGATAATGTTTTGAGACTTAATAAATATGAAGAAACTTTTGATACTATAATTGGATCATTATTTCATTATGTTTTATCACATGTGTATGGTAAAGATTTTGATTTAGATAGATATTATGATTATTATTTAAAAGATAAAGAATTAACTAATAAAGAAAAGTTTTATATAGATAAGTTAAGAAAAGAATTAAAGATTATTTGTGATAGATTGAATGAGTTTCAAAATGATACTGGATTAACTAATGTATTTACTGAAAAGAATATTAAAATTGATAAATCAAGTGATATAGAAGTAATATTTAAAGGTATTGTAGATAAAATAATGTATAAAGAATATGATGGTAAGACTTTACTTGCTATTATTGATTATAAAACTGGTAGTGCTGATATAGATATTTATAATTCTATTTATGGAATAGGAATGCAATTAATTATTTATTTGTATTTAATTTCGAAAAGTAATTTATTTGATAATTATTCTTGTGTTGGATTTTATTTACAAAAAATATTAAGTAGTGAAGTAAATATTGAAAAAGATAAAACTTATCTTGATATTAAATATAATAATTTAAAACTATTTGGGTATTCTAATGATGATGTTCTTTTGCTTCAAAGATTTGATCCAACTTATGAGAATAGTTCTTATATTAAAAGCTTAAAAACTACTAAAACAGGTTTTTCTCTATACTCTAAAGTTATTAGTGAAGATATTATGAAAGAATTAGTTAAATTGGTAGATAAAAAGATTGATAATGCAAGAGATAAAATTATTAATTGCGATTTTTCTATTAATCCAAAATGGATAAGTGGAGATAAGGAAGTAACTGGATGTTCTTTTTGTAATTATTATGATATTTGTAATAGAAGAAATGAGGATATTGTTTCTTTAGATAAATATAAAGATTTAAGCTTCTTGAAAGAAGGTGATAACAATGCCTAAATGGACAGAAGAACAGCAATTAGCAATAGACAAAGAGGGGACTAATATCATTGTTTCTGCAGGTGCTGGAAGTGGTAAGACAGCAGTACTTACTGCAAGAGTAATAAGAAAACTAAAAAGTGGAGTTAATATAAATCAATTATTAATATTAACTTTTACTAATAAAGCTGCTTTTGAGATGAAAGATAGAATAAGACAAGCTATAACTGAAGATAAAAGCTTAGTAGCACAACTTGATTTTATTGATGGAAGCTATATATCTACTTTTGATTCTTTTGCTTTATCAATGGTTAAGAAATATAGTTATTTATTAGGTGTTGGTAAAAATGTTAATATAGCGGATTCTTCTACAATTTATTTAGAAAAGAAAAAAATAATTGAAGATATTTTTGATAGATTATATCAAGAAAATAATAAGAACTTTTTAAATCTATTAAATGATTTTACTATAAAAAAAGATGATGAGATAAAAGAGTATATATTAGATATTAATGATAAGCTAGATCTTAAATATGATAAGATTGATTATTTAAATAATTATTTAGAAAAGTATTATAGTGATTCTAATATTTCTATGTTAATAGATAAATATAATTATCTTTTAAAAAGTAAAATAAAAGAAATAGATGGATTACTTACAGCATTAAGTAATTATGTTGATTCAGATTATTATTCAATTCTTATTGATGAATTTAGACCTCTTTTGGAAAGTGAAACTTATGATGAAATAAAAAATAATTGTTTAATAAAAATGTCACAACTTCCAAGAGGTAGTGAAGAAGATGCTAAGAAAACAAAAGAATTAATTGGAAAACTATTAGATGGTTTAGAAGAACTTACAAGATTTGATGATGTTAATGAATTAAAAGATACTTTATTATCAACAAAAGAATATGCCTCAATAATTATAGATATTATTAAGGAATTAGATTTTAGATTAAATGATTTTAAAAACAATCTAAATATATATGAGTTTGTAGACATATCTAAAATGGCAATAAGAATTTTAAAAGAAAATAAAAATGTATGTGAAGAATTAAGAAACTCATTTAATGAAATTATGATAGATGAGTATCAAGATACATCTGATTTACAAGATATATTTATATCTTTAATCCAAAATAATAATGTTTATATGGTTGGAGATATAAAACAATCAATTTATCGTTTTAGAAATGCTAATCCATATTTATTTAAAGAAAAATATGATAATTATAGTAAATCTATTGATGGATTTAAAATAGATTTAACTAAAAATTTTAGATCTAGAAGTGAAGTTATAGATAATATTAATCTATTATTTTCTATTTTAATGACAGATAATATGGGAGGTGCTGATTATTCATTATCTCATAAGATGCTATTTGGTAATATGACATATGAGAATGAAGGAAAAACAACTACATCAAATAATTTTGAAATATATAATTATGAATATGATAAAGAATTAGGATATTCTAAAGAAGAAATTGAAATATTCTTTATTGTAAAAGATATTAAGAAAAAGGTAGAAGAAAAATATCAGGTATTTGATAGAAAGATAAATAAATTAAGAGATATTACTTATGGAGATTTTTCTATTTTACTTGATAAGAGTACTAATTTTGATTTATATAAAAAGATATTTCAATATTTTAATATTCCTATTTCAAAATATAATTCAACAAATATTACTGATGAAATAGAAATAGTTCTTATTAAAAATATATTAAAACTTTTAATTAATAGAAGAGATAATAATTATGATGTAGAATTTAAATATGCTTTTACGTCTGTTGCAAGAAGTTTTTTATTTGAATATTCTGATCAAGATATATTTGATATGGTTACTAATAGCAATTATAAATCAACATTAATTGATGTTATAGATTCTATAGTGGAGCATATAGATAGTATTTCTCTTAATGAATTAATTAATGAGATTATAGACAAATTTGATTTTTATTCTAAATTTATACTTATTGGTGATGTTAAAAATAGAATTAATAGAGTTTCTTCTATAATTGATATTTTTGATAGTCTTGCTAATATTGGATATGTTATTGATGATGTATATAATTATTTAGATGATTTAATAAATGATCAATATAAGTTAGAAGTTAAAGAATTAGATGTTATTCCTAATAGTGTTAAGATAATGACTATTCATGCTTCGAAGGGACTTGAATTTCCTATATGTTATTTTGCATCTTATAATTCTAAATTTAATATTACAGATTTAAATGAAAAGTTCATGTTTAATAATGAATATGGCATTATAACTCCATATTTTAAAGAAGGAATTGGTAAAACATTTGTTAAGGATTTAGTTAAAAATTCTTATATAAAAGAAGAAGTTAGTGAAAAGATTAGATTATTGTATGTTGCTCTTACAAGAGCTAAAGAAAAGTTTATAATTGTTACTTCAATGGATAAAGATAAAATATATGATATATCATTATCTAGAAGTTTTTTGGATATGATTTGTTATTGCAAAGATGTATTAAGTCCATATATTGTTAATTTTGATGTATCTAATTTAGGATTAACTAGAGATTATAATTTGATAAAGAAATATAATTATAAAGATGCTATACCAAAAGCAAAAGATACTATTAAGATTAATGAGATAGAGATACACAATGATTTAGTTAAAAAAGAAAAAATATCAAAAGAAAATAAGAATTTAATTGATAAAGAAACATATGAAGTATTGAAACTTGGTACAAAAGTTCATGAGGCTTTAGAGTTACTTGATTTTAAAAATCCTGATTATGATATTTTAGATTTAGATAATTCATTTATTGGTAAAATAAAAGAATTTTTAAAGAATATTGATTTAGAGAATGTAAGAAATATATATAAAGAATATGAGTTTTGCTATGAAGATGATGGCAAGTTATATCATGGTATTATAGATTTAATTTTAGAATATGATAATGTAATAGAAATAATTGATTATAAATTAAAAGATATTAATGATGATCATTATTATGAACAATTGAATAATTATAAGAAATATATTTCAAAAATGACAAATAAAAAAGTTGAATTATATTTATATTCAATTATTAATTCATCTATGAGAAAGATAGAAAGTTAAGAAAAACGTCTTAACTTTTTTTTGTGTAATATGACAATTATTTTTTATAAAAAAAGTTTAAATAAAAAAAAAGATATGTTATAATAACTTTGTATAGTAGAAAAAGAGTAAAGTGGGAGAGTGAAATCTATGGGGATAGGTGCAAAGAAGACAAAAAATGCTAGTCCTAGTACTGCTGCTAAACCTGAAGAGAATGTAGCTAAAACTGCTGCCAAAGAAGATAAAAAAGCAGAGAAGAAAAAATCATCTGATGATTTTGTAAATAAAACTTTAGGTGCAGTTTTAAATATTGTTCCAAGAATAGTTACAAAAGCAGCTCATGGTTTATCTTTCATTGTTGGTATAGTTAAAAATGATACATCAGCTTTTAAAATTCAAAAAGCTACTGGTGATGAGTTAAAAAAAGAACTTGATAAAGTTCAAAATGAAAGTAAAGAATACTTGAAGTCGTCTGAAGACGATGAAAAGATGAGAATCGAAAGAGATAAGAATAAAAAGAAAAAATCTTTTAGATATAAAGTTAAAGATTCTCGTGGTAAGATTATTTCTAATACTTTTGATGCTAATTCTGTAAGTGATGTTAAAGTATTCTTACAAAATGAAGGATATGAAGTAGTAGAAATAAAAGAAAGAAGTAAATATGACATAGATCTTAATTTTAATTCTAAAATTAAATTAGGAAATCTTGCGTTTATGTTGACTCAGCTTTCTACATATTTAAAAGCTGGAGTTCCACTTATAAATTCAGTTCGTATTTTAGCTAAGCAGACTACAAATGCTGGAGATAAGAGAATACTAAATAAAGTAGTATATGAATTAGTTGTTGGAGAAAAGTTTTCTGTAGCTTTAGAGAAACAAGGAAATTCTTTCCCACAATTATTGATAAACATGGTTAAGACTTCTGAAATGACGGGAGATCTTGCATCTACTCTTGATGAAATGGCTGCATATTATACTGAAACTGAAAAATCAAGAAAAGCTATGAAATCTGCATTAATTTACCCAGCAGTTATTTTGACTGCTACTATTGCAGCTTTAGCTTTCATTATCATTTATGTTGTTCCACAGTTCGTAGGAATGTTCCAATCTAATGGTGCAGAGCTTCCTGCAATTACTAAATTTGTTATTGCAATGAGTGATTTCCTAGGATCTAACTGGTGGAAGATATTGCTAATTATTGCTTTGCTAGCGTTCATTTATAAATGGTTATTTCAAAATGTTCAAACATTTAGAAAATCAATGCAAACGTTTTATATGCATTTTCCAGTATTTGGAAATATGATTATTTATAATGAAGTTGCTACTTTGACAAGAACTTTTGCATCTCTTTTAAACCATAATGTATTTATTACAGATAGTATGGAAATTCTTTCAAAGTTATCAAGTAATGAAATATATAAAGAAATAATTAATAGAACATTAGTTAATTTAAGTAAAGGTGGAAAGATTAGTGATTCATTTAAAGGTGAATGGGCTTTCCCAATTGTTGCTTATGAAATGCTAGTTACTGGAGAATCAACTGGACAGCTTGCTCTTATGATGGAGAAAGTTGCAGAACACTTTACAGAGTTGCACTCTAACTCAGTTACAGCAATGAAAAGTTTGATTGAACCAGTTGTTATCTTAGTACTTGCTGGTGGTGTTGGATTTATTATCATGTCAATTATCATCCCAATGTTCGATTTATATGGTCAAATTTAATTAGGTGGGTTATGGAAATATTATGTATCATTCTTGTGTTTATATATGGCTTATTGTTTGGCTCTTTCTTTAATGTTATTGGTTATAGAATTCCAAATAATATATCAATTGTTAAACCACATTCGTTTTGTCCAAAATGTAAACATGTATTGAAATGGTATGAACTAATTCCCGTTCTTTCATTCTTAATTCAAGGTGGAAAATGTAGAAAATGTAAATCTAGAATATCATTTTTCTATCCTGTTATTGAGTTGTTGACGGGTATTTTGTTTGTAGCATCATATTTGTTTTTTGGATTTTCATTTAACTTTTTTATTGGTGTTTTAATATCATCATTTTTAGTTATTGTAATTGTTAGTGATTTTAATTATTTAGTTATTCCTAATGAAGTAACATTATTCTTTTCTGTTGCTTCCTTAGTAGTACAGTTAATATTTGATTATAATTTAGCTTTAACATCATTAATATATGGTATAGGATTATTCTTTGTAATGTATTTTATTATGATTGTAGGTAATAAGGCATTACATGAAGAATCTTTAGGTGGAGGAGACGTTAAGCTAATGTTCTTTATTGGAACGGTAATTAATGTTATTAATCCTATAGTGCTTACTGATTTTAGCACGTATGTAAATCTTGCAAATGGTTTTTTTGAATTGTTTTTGTCTAGTTGTTTAGCATCTCCTTTTGCTCTTATGAATTATTTTTCAAAGAAGGGTAGAGGAATACCATTTGGACCATTTATTTTGCTTGCTTCACTTATAATGTTTTTCTTTTCATTTGATATATTTAGTTTTATTAAACTTATTTGGAGCAAATAGATTTGTTTTATATAAAGATAGATTTAATCTATCTTTTATTGTATAATTTAATTGGTGATTTTATGGAAAAAATGAAATTCGATGATAAATCAAGTTCAAATGATTTAAAATCAAAGTTTAATAAAGCACTTGAAGATAAAACATTTACTAAGATAGTTAATAGTATTGATCTTCCTACTAATATTTTAATGGAATATACAACTACTCTTCAGGAAGCTGCACAAGAAATATCAAATTGTAGTAATTGTAAAGGGATAGATTCTTGTAAAAATATGGTAACTGGAAGTTTTTTGAAAGCAGATAAAAATAATAATGGTATTACTTTTTCTTATGTTAAATGTCATTATTCAACAAAAGATAAATATAAAGAAAATGTTACTTATTTTGATTTACCATTAAGAATTAAAGAAGCATCAATTAAAGATATTTATACTGATGATAAGTCAAGAGTAGAGATAATAAAGAAAATGAAGGCTTTTATAGATTCATATATGAAAGGAGATAAACCAAAGGGAATTTATCTTTATGGTAGTTTTGGAGCTGGTAAGTCATATTTAATTGCAGCATTGTTTAATGAATTTGCCAAAAAGAATATAAAAAGTGTTATGGTACATGTTCCTGAATTAATTAGGTCTATTAAAGATTCTTTTGATACAGATTATAGTGAAAGATTTGATGAGGTTTTAAATGCTCCTTTATTGTTATTAGATGATATTGGTGCTGAATATTTAACACCGTGGGCACGAGATGAAGTATTAGAGCCTATTTTACAATATAGAATGGATCAAGAGTTACCTACATTTTTTACTTCAAATTATTCAATTAAAGAAATAGAAAAGCATTTTATTATTAATGATGATAAAATGAAAGCTAAAAGAATAATTGAAAGAATTAATCAAGTATCAGAACCTATTGAATTAGTAGGAAAAAATAGAAGACAATAAAAAAAGAATTGGATTTCCAATTCTTTATTTATTAAATTGTGTAATTATTCTTTCGTCTCTTTCAACATTTTTTCTATATATACGATAATTAGCTATAGCTTCTCTTCTAGAAAAACCTTTATGTTTTAATTCAGTTTCATATGCAAGTATAATATTAACGATATTTGCTCTTTTTTCTTCATTTGAAAGAACACTTGCTATTTCTTCTGTTGTATAACCTCTTATAGATAAATATTGAGTAATAATACTATTATCCATCTTCTAACCCCCAATTAGTGCGTTAATTATATCATATTTTTGGTATTTTGTCAATTTTAATGGGGGATACAAACTATATATATCAATAAAAAATATAGTAATTTTTAAATAAATATGTTATATTAGTGGTGAAAAGGAGATGTGAGACTTAATGGCAACACAAAAGAAAATTGTTAAAGTTGAGAAGGAAGAAAAATCAACTGAAAAGTACGGGCTAGATAAAAACAAAAAAATCGTTAAAATTGAGAATAGTGGGGATGCTAAAGGAAGAGCAAAAACTAAAAGAATACTTGCTATAGTATTATGGGTTTTAGCTATTACTTGCGAAGTATTTGGAATTCTTAGACTAACTGATAAGATTACTTGGTTAGATAAAGTTCCATTTGTAATTGGTGCAATCGTTTTAGATTTAGCATTCTTTATTCCAGGATCACTATTATGGAAGAAAGCTAATCATATTGATCCAATCAGTGAAAAGAATAAAGTGGGATTCTGGTGTTGGAACAATTTAGGTACTATTTTATCAGTACTAGCATTCTTACCAATAATCATATTTGTATTAACAAATAAAGATTTAGATAAGAAAGATAAAACAATTGTTACAGCAGTAGCTGCAATAGCTTTATTAATAGCTGGTATTACAAGTTATGATTTTAATCCAGTATCAAGTGAACAACTTGAAAGAGCACAAAAAGAAGTTATAGCTGAAGTTGGTGTTGATAAGGTATATTGGGCAAAGACAGGAAAGAAATATCATGTAGATCCAGATTGTCCAGCTTTTTCACAAAGTGAAGAAATCTATGAAGGAACAGTTGCAGATGCTTATGAAAGAGGATTAACTGATCCTTGTAGAAGATGTATTCATGCTCTTGATGAAGAAGAAGACCATAGCAAGGATTAATTCATTGGAGGATTAGTTAAATGGCAACAGAGAAAAAGATTATTAAAGTAGAATCTAGTGAAAATGCAAAAAAAGCAACACAAAAGAAAAAGGGAATCGATTTCGATGCTGTTAAAGACTTTGTTGTAGAAAACAAAGATACTATTATTAAAGTTGTTGAAGTAGCTGGAACAGTTATTGCTGCTAAGAAAGCAAAAGATGCAGTTACAAAGAAAAAGAGTAGTTCTTCAAAAAAGACTACTACAAAGAAAACTACGACTAAAAAGACAACAAAGAAAAATGATGATCCACTATCTACTTTAACTGATTTAGCTGGAAAGTTTTTAAACTAAAAAAAGAGAATTCACAAATGTGAATTCTTTTTTATTCTACAGTAACTGATTTAGCTAGATTTCTTGGTTTATCTACATCAAGTCCTTTAGCAACTGTTATATAATATCCAATTAATTGTAAAGGTACAACTGATAGAGAAGGGAAGAAGTATTTATTAGTGTTTGGTACATATATTGTATCATTAGCTACTTTACTAACATCTTTTCCTTCGTTTGTTATTACTATTACATAAGCTCCTCTTGATTTAACTTCTACTAAATTACTTATTGTTTTTTCAAATATTTCTTCTTGTGTTGCTATTCCAATTACAAGAGTATTATCTTCGATTAAACTTATTGTTCCATGTTTTAATTCACCACTTGCATAAGCTTCACTATGAATGTAACTCACTTCTTTTAATTTTAAACTTCCTTCAAGTGATATTGCATAGTCAAGTCCTCTACCAATATAGAAAGCATCTTTAATTCCACTGAACTTACTTGATATTTTTTGAATTTCAGTTGTAAGATTCTTTAAAATACTATCTATTTTATTAGGTAGTTCTTTTATTTCAGTAATTAATTCTTGATAAGATTTATTATTTAATTTCTTTTTAACTTTTGCAAATTCAATAGCAAGAGCATAACTTGCTACTAATTGGGTAGAGAAGGCTTTTGTTGTTGCAACAGCTATTTCTGGCCCTGCTAAAGTATATAATATGTAATCAGCTTCTCTTGCGATTGATGATCCTACAACATTAACAATAGCTAGTGTTTTAACACCCATATTTTTAGCTTCTCTTAAGGCAGCTAGTGAGTCAGCAGTTTCTCCTGATTGACTTATTATTATTACTAATGTATTTTTGTTAAGTATTGGCTTTCTATATCTAAATTCACTTGCAATATCAACTCTTGTTGGAATTCTTGCTAAGTCTTCAAAAATATATGAAGCACATACTCCAACATGATATGCAGATCCGCAAGCGACTATATATATTTCTTTTATCTTTTTAATTTCATCTTCTGTAATACCTGTTTTAGATAAATCTATTTTATTATCATTTACTAAAGAGTTAATTGTTTTTTTAACTACTTCGGGTTGTTCATTAATCTCTTTAATCATGAAATGTTCGTATCCTTCTTTTTCTGCTGCAGATACATCCCATTTAATTTCTTTTAATTCTTTTGTTACTTCATCACCATTTAAGTCATAGAATGTTACTTTATCCTTTTTTAGACATGCAGCTTCCATGTTGTCGATGTAGTATACATTTTTTGTATATTTTAATATAGCAGGTACGTCTGATGCTAGATAAGTACCATCTTTATCTTGTCCTATAATCATAGGTGAGTCTTTTCTTGCTACCCATATTTCATCAGGATAGTCTCTAAACATAACTGCTATTGCGTATGAACCACGAACTCTTACCATTGTTCTATTAATTGCATCAATTGGTCCCATTTTATATTTTTTATAGTAATAATCAATTAAATTAGTAAGAACTTCAGTGTCAGTTTCACTATATAATTTATAGTCATGTCTTTCTAATTTTTGTATTAATTCTTGGTAATTTTCAATTATTCCATTATGAACAAGTGTTACGTTTCCATCATTAGAAACATGAGGGTGAGCATTAGTTTCATTTGGTTCTCCATGTGTTGCCCATCTAGTATGACCTATTCCACAAGTTCCATTTAATACTTTATCTTTTAGTTTATCTTTTAGATTTGTTAATTTTCCTTTTGATTTAAATACTTCTATTTCTTTATCTCTAATTGCAACTCCTGCTGAATCATATCCTCTATATTCTAATTTAGATAAACCATCTAAAAGTATATCAACTGCCTTTTTATTCCCATTATATCCGACTATTCCGCACATATCTTTATCTCCTTACAATAATTATGTATTATATTTTATTATTATGTCAAATGCTTTCTTACAAAATACTTAAAAAAGTGGCTTTATATTGGTTGACTGGTTAATGAATAAAAAGATATAATTAATAAGAAGGAGTTGATTATATGTCAAAATTAGTTAGTGTTTCTTTATTAACAGTTACATGTTTGTATGGACTATTAGTTGCACTTGCAGTAATTATTTGTTTATTGTGTGGTATTAGTATACTTCCTGCACTAATTGGAGGAATTATTGTATTATTAATTCAATTTTTAATATCTCCATGGTTAATGGATTTGACTACTAAGTGGTTATATAAAGCAGACTTTAATAAAGAGATGCCTGATTATTTAAAAAAGTTTATTGAAGAAGTATGTGAAAAGAAAAAAATTAAGTATCCTAAAATAGGTTTTGTTGATGATGGAAGTCCTAACTGTTATACTTATGGACGTACTAAAAAATCAGCAAGAATTATTGTTACACGTGGTATTTTTGATTTATTAACAGAAGAGGAAGTTAAATCTGTTATTGGACATGAACTTGGACATGTTGCTCATTATGATATGCTTGTTATGACAATGGCTCAATTAATACCTATTGTTTTTTATGCTATTTATGAAGGATGCATTAATAATACAAGTAGTGATAATGATAGCAAATATTCTGGTGCTATTGCTATAGTTGCTTATATTTTGTACATTATTTCACAATATATTGTTTTGTGGCTATCTAGAACAAGAGAATATTTTGCAGACTCATTTAGTGTTGATATGACACAAAATCCAAATGCGTTAGCTGAAGCTCTTGTAAAAATTGGATTTGGTCTTACTACTAATAATGAGCAAAAATTAGATAAGAATGGTAAGCCAATTAAGAAAGCAAATGTATCAAGTGTTAATGGATTAGGTATATTTGATAAGAAAACTTCAAAATCTTTAGTTGCTTGTTCTTCTAAAGATGGTGTTAGTTCAACAGTAGATAAAACATCAATAAAAAATGCTATGAAATGGGAAAAGTGGAATTATTGGGCTAAATGGTATGAACTTAATTCTACCCATCCATTAATATCTAAGAGAATAGAAGCTATTTCAAAAAGATGTGCTGAATATAAACAAGAGCCTTATATTGTATTTGATTTACAAAAAACAGAAGGTTTCTTTGGAACATTCTTATATGAAATAATGCTTAAGTTATTACCATATGTTGGAATTGTTTCAGCAATAGTATTTGCTGTATTAATGGCAAATAATGATAATTATATTTTTAAACTATTATTTGTCATTAGTTGTTTCTTAACTATGTTTTTCTTATTATTGTTGTTCTTAAGAAAATATAAGAAAAATGAATTTAGAAAAGCAAGTGTTAAAGACTTATTAGGAGAAGTTAAAGTATCTGGAGTTACTCCTGTTCCTTGTGAAGTACATGGAAATATTATAGGAAGAGGAGATGCTGGATATATTTTCAATGAAGACTTTGTTATTCGAGATGAAACTGGAATTATTTTCCTAGATTATAATCAGCCATTATGGTTATTAAATAAAATATTTGCTTATTTTAAATCTAAAACTTTTATTGATAAAAATGTTATTATTAAGGGTTGGTTTAGAAGAAGTCCTGTACCATATATTGAGATATATACAATGGAAATGGATGGATCTGTTAAAAAAGTATTTACTTATATTGCTAAATTAATTGGAATTATATTAGGATTTATAATTTGTATAGCATTAACATATTTTGTTCTTGTATAAAGTACTTGATTAAAAAATAAAATGTGCTATAATTTTCTATGTAAATGCGATGAATAAGACATGATTTAAATATGTAGTTTCAAGAGAGTTATCGTTTGGTGTAAGATAATAATGAAATATTTAAATTACTACTTATGAGCAGAGTTCGAAAGAAATATCCGTATGACTACGTTACAGTTTAATTAAGTTAAACCATGGATGGTACCGTGTAATGCACTCCTATATTATTTATAGGAGTTTTTTTATTGGAGGAGAGAGTATGATTAATATTAAAGAAAATGAAAAATTGAATGTTTTAAATCACTCTTGTGCTCATTTGCTTGCACAAGCAGTTAAACATTTATATCCTGAAGCAAAGTTTTGGGTAGGTCCAGTAGTAGAAGATGGTTTCTATTATGATATTGATTTAGGCGATGTAAGATTAACTGAGGAAGATTTACCTAAAATAGAAAAGGAAATGAAAAAGTGCGCTAAAGATGCAAAATTAATTAAAAGGCGTGAAATATCAAAAAGTGATGCACTTAAAGAATTTAAAGATGACCCTTATAAAATAGATTTAATATCTAGAATGGATGAAAATGAAACAGTAATATCTTGTTATGATCAAGGTGATTTTACTGACTTATGTCGTGGACCACATGTAGAAAATACTAAGTTATTGAAAAATTTCAAGCTTATGAAAGTATCTGGAGCATATTGGAAAGGTGACGCAAATAACAAGATGCTTCAGAGAATTTATGGTATATGTTTTGAAAATCCTGAAGATTTAGAAGCATATCTAAAAGAACTTGAAGAAGCTAAAGAAAGAGATCATAGAAAAATAGGTAAAGACTTAGATATATTCTTAACTAATGATTTGATAGGAAAAGGGCTTCCTATGTATTTACCAAATGGATTTATTATTTGGAATCAATTGGAGAATTATATTAGAAATAAAGAAATTGAAAGAGGTTATTTGCATGTATTAACTCCACCTTTAGGAAATGTAGAGTTATATAAGACTAGCGGACACTGGGATCATTACAAAGATGCAATGTTTCCTAAGATGGAAGTAGAAGGAGAAGAGTTTGTTCTTCGTCCAATGAACTGTCCTCATCATATGATGATTTATGGTAATTCAATTCATTCATATCGTGATTTACCAATTCGTATTGCTGAAATAGCAAGAGATTGTAGATTTGAAACAAGCGGATCTTTGAAAGGAATTGAAAGAGTACGTACTTTCTGTCAAAATGATTCTCATATATTTTGTACTCCAGAACAAATAGAATCAGAATTTAAAGGAGTAGTAGATTTAATTCTTGAAGTATATAAAGAATTAGGTATTAAAGAGTATAGATTTGAATTATCTCTTAGAGATCCAGAAGATAAAGTAAAATATTATCAAGATGATGAAATGTGGGATAATGCAGAAAATAAATTACGTGAAGTTTTAAATGATTTAGGACTTGATTATGTTGAAAAGATTGGAGAAGCAGCATTCTATGGACCAAAACTAGATGTTCAAGTTAAACCTGCAGTAGGAAATGAATACACATTATCAACTTGTCAGCTTGATTTTTGTCTACCAATGAAATTTGATTTAAATTATATTGATAAAGATGGAACTAAGAAAACTCCTGTTGTAATTCATAGAGCAGTATTTGGATCAATAGATAGATTTATGGCATTTTATCTTGAAGAAACTAAAGGAAATCTTCCTTTGTGGTTAGCACCGGTTGGTGTTATGGTTATGCCAGTTAACTCTGAATATCAAACTGATTATGCAGAAAAAGTATTTAAATGGTTAAAAGAAAATGGAATTAGAACTGAACTTGATGCTAGAAATGAAAAGTTAAGTTATCGTATGAGAGAAGCTCAAATGAGAAGAATCCCATATACATTAATTCTTGGTGATAATGAAAAGAATGATAACAAGATTAGTTATAGAGTTTATGGTAAAAATGAAACTATAACAGTTACTTGGGATGAGTTCTTAGAACTATTACAAAAAGATATTAAAGAAAAAAGATTAATTGAAAAATAAAGAATTACATTAGTAATTCTTTTTTTAATTTCTATTTATTGCTTTTTATATATTATATATTTTATAATTTTTATTGTAGGAGAGTAACTTATGGGAAATAAGAATAGTGATGTAGATTTAAAAGAAAATAATTGTAAGGGAAATAATAAAAAAGATGATTCAACTGAAAATGAACTAAAATCTAGTAAAAAAAGGCCTAAAGGCTTTACTTTAATAGAATTATTAGCTGTTATTATCATATTAGGTATATTACTTGTTATTGCAATACCTTCTGTAACAACTTATATTGCTAATTCTAGAAAAACTGGTTATATTGATACAGCCAAGCAAATGATAAGTGGTGCTCGTTCTTTGATAAATAGTGGCAAACTTGATGTTTTTGATCAAGATGCAACATATTATGTTCCAATAACATGTGTTGGTTCTGAAATAGAAGCTAAGACACCGTATGGTGATTTTGATAAAGCATATATAGTAGTAACATATACTGGATCTGGTTATGATTATTATTGGACAAGTACCGATACTGCTCAAATGGGCATAAAGGATTTAGTAGCCTATGAAAATTTATCAGTAGATAATTTAGAGTCAGGTGTTGCAGCAGAGGATATTAAAGATAATACTTCTGTTGGAAAAAGGAAAATAGTAAAAATATTTAATGATGACTGTACATCAGTAGAAGAAAAGATAGCTTTTGTTCCTGAACGTGCTAGAGAAGGTACTTTGGTTGAAATCACAAGTAGAAATAATGTTTTTGGTAGAGTAGATTTGAATAAAGCAATATTTGAAAAAATAATAGTGACAACTTCAATAGATATTCCTTTAACTGCTATTGATTCATGGGATGCATCTAAACAAAAAAATGGTTCAATTGTTGCTTGGTATGTAGATAGTGATAATAATGGATTATATGAATTGTATATAGGACAAAAAGATGGTGTTATTGCTGGAACGAGTATTGAGTATGCTTTTGCTGATTACTCTAATGTTTCATATATTGATTTGACTGATTTTGATACTTCTAATGTTGTTAATATGACGGGATTATTTTCAAATTCAGGTACTAATGTATCTTCATTTCAAATAATTGGACTTAAATATTTTGATACAACAAACGTTACTAATATGAGTTTAATGTTTAATTCTACAGGATCTAGTGCAACTACATGGAGTATCGGAGACTTATCTAACTGGAATGTATCAAATGTTAATAGTATGTCAAATATGTTTGCTTCTTCTGGATCTTCTGCTACTAATTGGTCTATTGGTAATATAGGTAGATGGGATGTTTCAAAAGTTAGGTCATTTTATTTTATGTTTAGTGGTGCAGCTTATAATGCAAGTAGGTTTGATCTTGGGAACTTAAATAATTGGAATGTATCAAGTGCAACTGCTATGGGAAGTATGTTTCATAATGCAGGATACAAGGCTAAATATTGGAATATTGGAGATTTATCTAATTGGGATACAAGTAATGTTACTTCTATGTCATTTATATTTGCAGCTGCAGGACATGATGCTACAACATGGAATAGTATTGGATCCTTTAAAATCTATAGTGCTGCAATAGATCATATGTGTTATGAATCTAAAAATATAAAAGCTAATTTTGATTTCTATGCAACTCCTAGTTTCAATAGAGTAAATACATTATTTAAAGCAGCTGCAACTGGTAATGGTAGTTATATTATTATAAATTATACTTCTGATGTAACTAATGTTGATGATATTGTCAACTCTAGGACAGGTAATGGAAATATAAGAAAAGGCTCTCTTATAGAGTAATATTAGTAAGAATAATTGATATTTTAAACTCTTGTAAAATTTACAAGGGTTTTTATTTTTTTTATGCAATTATATTTACTTTTTAATCTTTTTAGGGTAGTATATAGTTAGCAGTGGTTGAAAGTGGTGAAAAGTGGGGGATTATTATGTTGATGGGTGAGTTTCATCATTCAATTGATGAAAAAGGTCGATTAATTCTTCCTGCTAAATTTCGAGAGGAATTAGGAGACAGTTTTATTATTACACGTGGATTAGAAGAATGTTTATTCGTTTATACAATGGACGAATGGCAAAAGATTACCAAAAAGCTTAATAATCTACCATTCACGAAAAAAGATGCTCGTAGTTTTATGAGATTTTTCCTTTCTGGAGCTACTGCAGCAGAATTTGACAAGCAGGGTCGAATTAATATTACCTCTCCATTGGTTGCTTACGCCGATTTAAAAAAGGAATGCGTCATAATCGGCGTAGGTGATCGACTAGAAATATGGTCCGAAGAAAAATGGAACAATTTCTACGATACTAATAAAGACAACTTGTCAGATATTGCTGAGACTTTATTTGATTCGAATTGGCAAGAGGGAGAATAATTTATGCATATCAGTGTTTTATTAAATGAATCAATTGAAGGCTTAAATTTAAAAGAAAACGGTATTTATGTAGACTGCACATTAGGTTATGCAGGGCATTCCAGTGAAATTTTAAAGCGAATAAGAAGGGGTTATCTTTTCGCCATTGATCAAGATAAAGACGCAATAGAAAGCAGTCAAAAAAGATTATCTTTAATTGGAGATAATTTTACAATAATAAAAAGTAATTTTTGTTACTTGAAAGATGAATTAAGAAAAAGAAATGTAGAATATGTTGATGGGTTTCTATTTGATTTAGGTGTTTCTTCAGTTCAACTTGATGAAACAGATAGAGGTTTTAGTTATCATAATGATGCTAAACTTGATATGAGAATGGATCAAGATAGTAATTTTTCAGCATATGATGTTGTTAATACATATACTGAAGCTCAACTTAGAGAAATCTTTTGGAAATATGGAGAAGAAAAATTTGCTGGTAGTATAGCAAGGAATATTGTTAAGTATCGTGAAACTAAAAATATTGAAACAACGTTAGAACTTGCTGATATTATCTCAAATTCAGTTCCTATGAAAGCTAAAAGAGAACATCATCCTGCAAGAAAAGTATTTCAGGCAATTAGAATAGAAGTTAATCACGAATTAGATATATTAGAAAATGCAATTAAAGATGCCTTATCTATGCTAAATGTTGGTGGAAGAATATGTGTTATAACATTTCATTCGTTAGAAGATAGAATTATTAAGAATGTTTTTAAAGAATATACTGAAATTGATCCTAAAGTAAAGGGACTTCCTGATATACCAGAAAGTTATTTACCAAATTTTAGGTTAGTAAATAGAAATGTTATAGTTCCAAGTGATGAAGAACTTGAATTAAATAATAGGTCAAGATCTGCTAAACTTAGAATTATCGAAAGAATAAAGTGAGGTTAATTATGAAAAAGATGAAGAAAGTTGTAAAAATTGGAAGATTCGAAAAGTTATTTTATACTTTTACTGTATTGTTATTAGTAGCTTTACCATTTATGGTTGTATTTTTACAGGCTACTTTGTCTAAAGTAAATGTTCAAGTAGAACAAGTAAAAAAAGAAATTAGGAAGCAAGAGAAAAAGAATGAATCTTTGTCTATGAAGATTAATGAATTGGCTTCTCTTGATAAGATAATAGAAGTTGCACACGAGCAAGGATTGAGTTATAATAATGATAATATAAGAATTGTTGAATAGCTAAGGTGTGATTATAAATGAAAAAAGAAAAGAACGAATTAAAAAATATAAGATTTAGCGTATTATATATTTTGTTCGCTCTTTTTATTTTTGGTTTAATTATATTTAGAGTTAAAGAATTATCTTTAAATGAAAAAGTTGAAAATGTTGATATACAAAGACTTGCTAGTAGTAGAACTACTAAGCAAGAGACTCTTTATTCAAGAAGAGGTACTATATATGATGTTAATGGTGATGCACTTGCTCAAAATATTGCATCATATACTTTAATAGCATATTTATCTCCTAAAAGAACGGGAGATTCTGCAGTTCCTAAACATGTTGTGGATGTTGAGTATACAGCAGAACAATTATCTACTGTATTAGACATTCCTAAAGATCAGTTAGTTGCATATTTGTCAAAAGATGCATATCAGGTTGAATTAGGCCCTAAAGCTAAGAACTTGACTGAATTAAAGAAAGATGAAATTAAAGCATTGCAATTACCTGGAATTGATTTTATAGAAACTCAACAAAGGAATTATCCTTATGGTAAATTTGCTTCTTATGTTGTTGGATATGCTAGAAAAAAGGAAGTTACTAATGATGAAGGTGAAACAGTAGAAGATTTAGTAGGAGAAATGGGAATTGAATCTTTTTACAATAGTACTTTAACTGGTACTAATGGGTATACTTTATATCAAAAAGATAGAAGTGGATACAAAATTCCTGGGACTAAGGAAATAGTAGTGGATGCTGTTGATGGAAATAATATTTATTTAACTATAGATAGTAATATACAATTATTTGTAGAAGATTCTATAGCTGAATTAAATAATGTTTGTCATCCTGATTTTATAAGTGTTGTTCTTGCTGATGCTAAAACAGGTGCAATACTTGCAAGTGGAACTAATCCTTCTTTTGATCCAAATATTAAAAATATTGAAACATATTTGAATCTAAATACATCTTCTCCATATGAGCCTGGAAGTACTATGAAGATATTCTCCTATATGGCTGCTATGGAAAATGATGTTTATAATGGACAAGAGACATATAAATCTGGAGTTTTTGTTGCTAAAGATGGAACTGAAATAGGTGATTGGAAAAGAACAGGTTGGGGTTATTTAACATATGATGCTGGTTTTGCATTATCTAGTAATGTTGCTGTTATGAATATTATCGATAGACATATGAATGCAGAAATGTTACGTGATTATTATAAAAAGCTTGGATTTGGAAGTAAGACAGGAATAGAATTACCTAATGAAGCTAGTGGTAAAATTGATTTTAAATATCAAACTGAGATATTGAATGCTGGATTTGGTCAAGGAATTACGACAACTCCAGTTCAGTTTATTAAAGCTTTAACAGCAATTTCTAATGATGGTATTTTGTTAAAACCATATATTATTAGTAAAATTGTTGATCCAAATACTAATGAAGTAATATATGAAGGTCATGCCACTGAAATAGAGCGTGTAGCAAGTTTAAAAACAGTAAGTAAAATTAAAGAACTAATGAGAAGTGTTATTACTGGAAATTCTAGTAATTCAACTGGATATAGCTATTATATGGATGGTTATGATTTAATAGCTAAAACAGGTACTGCTCAAGTTGTTAATGACAATGGAATAGGGTACTCTGATAGTTATGTTATAAGAAGTCTTGCAGGAATGTTTCCTGGAGATGATCCTCAAGTATTAATTTATATTGCTGTAAAAAGTGAGAATTGTGCAGTCAAGAATATTTCTACTCTTGTACAAAATATAATTAAAAATACAAGTAAATATCTTGAAATATATGACGAAGCAAGTGTTAATATATCTAAAATTGAATCTATTGATATAGATTCATATATTGATAAATCTGTAAGTAGTGCTGTTTCTATACTTAAATCTAATCAAATTGATGCAATTGTGTTAGGTAATGGTGATACAATTGTTTCACAATATCCTTTGCCATATGAAAGAATTAATAAAATAGATAAAGTTTATTTATTAACTAATGGAAATGAAGTATTAATGCCAGATTTAACAGGATTTAGTTATAGAGATGTATACAGTTTTGTTAAATTGGTTGGAATAAATTATCAATTTGAAGGAGTAGGATATGTAACAGAACAAAGTATCCCACCAGGCACTGTTATTAATAAAGATATGGAATTAACTATTAAGCTTGAGGCAAAATTCTAATAAAAAAAGAACACATTTTTATGTGTTCTTTTATATTGCTCTATAAGTGTCTTTATACTTGTATGGATTTTTTGGATCTATTCTATCAATAAATAGAATTCCATTTAAGTGATCTATTTCATGTTGAAAGACAATTGCTAATTCTTCACGAGCTCTTATTGTAATAGGGTTACCATCAACATCAAAACCTTCTACTGTTATTCTAGCACTTCTTGGTACTATTCCAAATGTTTCTCTATTAATACTTAAACATCCTTCACCATCTTCAACATATATTTTTTCATTTGATTCACTAACTATTTTAGGGTTTACTACAACGTATGTATCGAATTTTCCATCTTCAACTTCATGAACAATAGTTATATATCTTTTTAATACTCCAATTTGTACTGCAGACATTCCCATTCCTGGTCTTAAGCAATATTTTGCTGCTATAGCATCTATTTGGCTATTAGTTAGATATTCAACCATTAGTCTAATATTTTCTTTATCTTGTTCATCCATTGGAAAAGTTACTTCTTTGCTTTTTTGTCTAAGTATTTTATTTTTTTCATCAATAATATCTTTAGTTAAAAGCATATAATACACCTCAATCCTTCTACATTTTATCACAAAAACCTTGATAATAAAAGCTTTTTTTGTATAGACACTTTATATTACGTTTATTATTGGATTTAATTGAAAGAAATAAACTTGTTTGCTATAATACTATTATAGAAGAAAGGAACGATGAAGATGGACTTTATACAAGATTATTTTATAAAAATGTTTATGCCTCCACTAAATCAAAATATTAATAAAAGTGAATTAGCATTAGAGACAGTATGTAAAATATTAAATAAAAATAAAGAAGAAGTTAAAGAAGAAGAAATAGCTTTATTGGAGCATTTATTTTATACTTCTACAATGCATTTTAATGGAAGAAGAATGAATAATATTACTGATGCTGATTATAGAACTCGTGTTAGAAATATGTATCAATATTTATCATTAGGAGCTAGTTTAGAAGAAGCAATGGAGAAATCTTGGGAACCTTTGTATGAGGTTGAGAAAGATGCTTCTATTTTAGATGATAATAATAAAATATTCCATAAGATGGATAGTGTAGATAAACTATATGAAGTAGAAAATAAACAAGAATTATCAAAATTAGGAGCATTTAAAAAGAAATATCCATTTTTATTTGATGAAGCTGGTAATCTTAAACCTGAAGCATGTGATATGTTAGATGCTTTAATACAACAGAATGCACCACAATTTGATGATAAAAAAACAATTGAAAGCAATATTAGAAAATAGCTAGTTATCTAGTTATTTTTTTAATTAAAAAAATATATTTTAACGTGTTATAATATATTATTATGAGGTTTTTATGGACGAGTATATCATTGGAATTGTAAAAAAAATTATATATAGAAGTGATAATGGATATGTTGTTGGCCTTTTTAAAGTTAAGAATGCATCTAGTGAGTATGATTTTTTAATTGATAGAAGTATCTCTTTTACAGGTTATTTTCATGAACTTGATGAAGAAGATAATTATAAATTCTTAGGGAACATTATTAATCATCCTAAATATGGAGAGCAATTTAATGTAACTTTTTATGAACGTGTTATGCCAGAAGAAAAAGATTCTATTGTTGAATTTTTATCAAGTGGTACTTTTAAAGGAATAGGTGAGAAAACAGCTTTAAAGATTGTAGATATTCTTGGAAATAATGCTTTACAAATGATAATTGAAAATCCTAGTAATTTAATGCTTGTTCCTGGTATTACTAAGAAACAAATAGATACGTTACATAATACTTTAGTTGAATATTCTAATAGTTATAGTGTTATTTTAAAGCTTAATGATTTAGGTTTTATTTCAAGAGATTCTTTAACTATTTATAATAAGTATAAGTCTAATACTATGAATGTAATTGATGAAAATATATATCGTTTAGTTGAAGATATACGTGATATTACTTTTAAGAAAGCTGATATTGTTTCTTTAAAAAATGGATATGAAAGAGATGATAAAAGAAGAATTTGTTCATGTATTTTACATACAATGGATGAGTTATGTAATACTTTATGTCATTGTTATCTTAAAATAGATATGATATATAAATATACGATTATTGGGCTTGGTAATAATATAAGTGAGGAACTTTTTATTGAGTGTTTAAATAGTTTAATACTTGATTTGAAAGTTATTAAATTGGAAGAAAAATATTATTTAAGAAGTATGTGGGATGCTGAAGAGAATATTACTAATAGAATATCTTATTTAAGTTTAAAGAAAGATATTAAAGTTCCTAATTTAGAAGATGCTATAAAAGAGTTAGAAAAGCATAAAAAAATAAAATATAATGAAGAACAAAAGAATGCGATTAAAAATTCTCTTGCAAAAAACTTTTTAATAATTACAGGTGGGCCTGGTACAGGAAAAACAACTATTGTTTCTTCGATTATTGATTTATATCGTTCTGTTAATGATATATCTTATGAAAAACTAATGGATGAAGTTGTTTTACTTGCTCCGACAGGAAGAGCTAGTAAACGTTTAACTGAAAAGAGTTTGTTTCCAGCATCAACTATTCATAGCTTTTTAAAATGGAATAAAGAATCTGATAAGTTTGCTGTTAATGAATACAATAAAAGTGATGCTAAGCTTATTATAATAGATGAGGCTAGTATGATTGATGTTCCTTTGTTTAGTAGTTTATTAAAAGGATTAAGACAAGATACTAGAATAGTAATGGTTGGAGATTATGATCAACTTCCTAGTGTTGGACCTGGAGAACTTTTAAAAGACTTAATAGAATCAAATCTACTAAATGTTATTTCTTTAAAAGAATTGTATAGACAAGAAGAAGATTCATCAATTATTTTACTTGCTCATGATATTAACTCAGGTATTGTAAATGAAAATATATTGAATGAAAATGATATTTCGTTTATTGATACGTTTGATGTTGTAGACTCTCTTACAAGTATTGCTAAAGAATATAAGAAAGAAGATTATACTGATTTTCAAGTATTAGTTCCAATGTATAAAGGAGTAAACGGAATAGATAATATTAATAATGTATTACAGTCTATTTTTAATCCTAAAGCAAAAAACAAAAATGAGTTAGTTGTTGGTGATGTTGTTTATAGAGAAAATGACAAAATATTGCAACTTGTTAATATGCCAGAAGAAAGAATATTTAATGGTGATATTGGTGTTATTTCAAGAATTGATAATAGAGAAATAACTGTAGAATTTGATACAAGTGAAGTTAAGTTTACTCCTGCTAACTTTAATAAGTTTAAATTGGGGTATGCTATTAGTATTCATAAAAGTCAAGGATCTGAGTTTGATACTGTAGTTATTCCTGTTGTTAAGTCTTATAATAAAATGCTTTATAGAAAGCTTTATTATACTGCTATTACAAGAGCTAAAAAGAGACTTATATTACTAGGAGATGTTAATGCTTTAAAAATGGCTTCATTAAATAATAATCAAGATATTAGAATGACTACTATTAAAGAAAAATTAATAAAAAAGATGAGTAGTTAGTATAATTGACTAATAATTATAAATATAATATACTTATTTAGCTAGATTCGAGGTGATAAGATGGATGAAAATCTTATTTATGAAGAAATAGTAAATAGCGAATCTTTTCAGAAAGAAAAAGAGTATATGCAACATGGTAATACAAGTGTTTATGAACATTCTTTATATGTTATGAAAACATGTTTTGCTCTTTCTAAAAAGTTACATTTAAAAGTAGATAAAGCTTCTTTGATGAAGGGTGCTCTTTTGCATGATTATTTCTTATATGATTGGCATGAAAAGGATTCATCTCATAGACTTCATGGTTTTAGACATGCTAAATTTGCCCGAGATAATGCTAAAAGAGATTTTGGTTTAAATAAAAAAGAAGAAAATATGATTCTTTCTCATATGTTTCCTTTAGGATACAGAATACCTAGGTATAAAGAGAGTCTTATATTATGTTTAGCAGATAAGTATTGTGCTACTAAAGAGACTTTTAAAAGAAAGAAAAAGAAAAACAATGATAAAGAGGTGAAGTGATGTATTATTATAAATTATTTATGCTCTTTATGATTTATTCAATTTGTGGATGGGTTATGGAAGTTCTTTTTAAACTAATTCAAAATGGTAAATTAGTTAATAGGGGATTCTTAATTGGCCCAATGTGTCCTATATATGGTTTTTGTGGGCTTTCTGTCTCTCTTATTTTTGATCATATAGAACATAGCTATTTATCTGTCTTTCTTATTTCTATTGTTACATGTGCTGTATTTGAATATTTTGTAAGTTGGCTTTTAGAAAAATTGTTTCATGCTAGATGGTGGGATTATTCTCATAAAAGATTTAATATAAATGGAAGAATTTGTTTAAGAAATTTATTGTTTTTTGGAATATTAGGTATACTTGGAGTTTATTTTTTTAATCCATTTATTTATAGTATTTTAGATAATTTATCATATAATACTTTAAAAATTTCTTCTATTATATTATTTATTTTATTTCTAATTGATACATTCTTTTCTGTTAAACTTGTTAGTAGTTTGAAAACATTTTTTTATACTATAAAAAAGGATGCAACTGAAGAAATATCTAGAAAGATAAGAAATATTCTAATTGAAAAAAGTATTTATTTTAGAAGAGTAATAGTTGCTTATCCTAACTTTGCTTTTTATCCAATTATAAAAATAAAAGATAAAATTAATAAATATTCAAGAAAGAAAAAAAATAAAAATTAGAGTTAAGTTTATAACTCTTTTTTATTGTTTATGTAATTTATTATTTTCAAATTATTAAACAGAATGTATAATAATTTTTAACGAGTAGAGGAGTATTATATGGCAAGAAGTAAAAATGAATTAATTAATGCTTTTAATGTTAAAGGTCATTTAGAATTATTAAATTGTTTTCTTGGTTTAAAACCTGAAGATTTGTTTTATGAAGAATATTTAATTGATGGGAAAAAGTTTAATGTATATATAAGAAATAATGAATTAATAGTACAATCTGAAGATGGAAGAAGTTTAAGTATATGTGTTAATCATGTTAATAGAATTGATAATAATAGTTATAATCCTGTTACTGCTGCTAGCTTCTGTTATTTATATGAAGGTAATAGGCTTGATTTTACATCTTTACTTCATTCAACAGTTGTTCCAGGAAGTGGATGTCAAATTTCATATGATGAATTATTAAGCTCTTCAATGTTTTCTATTGAACATATGGGAGAGCCTAAAGGTTTAATTGTAAAAAAATATGAGAATGGTCAAATAATAGAAGGTGTTGTTTCTTCTATAGAAGTATTTGATAATGATCCTAAACTTATTTTCTTTGGTAATGGAACTATAATGTATAATGGTGTAAGACTTACTGAGGATGGTAAAACTATTACTGAATACAGGGGAAATAAGTTACCAAGTAAAGAAGAAGTTTTTTCATTTGATGTAGAAATTGAAAAATATAAATTATATAGATGTCTTAGATTTCTTGGAGATAGATTACATCCAATAACTAGAGATATTGCTTCAAAAAGTATTAAAAATTTTGATTCAAAAGCTAAGAATTATTTAGAAGCTAAATCAATTTATGAAGAATATACTGGTGATGTACAAAGAGCATTAATTAATTGTGATAGATTTACAAGTGGTATTTCTTCTCAATTATTTACTAATGATGAACTTGTTGCAATAAGAGATGCTATATCTCAAAAAGATGTTTTGAAAGATAATCCTGTATTAGCAAAAAAGAGAAATAATCAATAATTATTCTTTTTAATATTCAAAAAAAAATAATATTGATTATTTTACATATATTTGTTAGAATATCATTGTAATTAAAGATGTTGACTGAAGAGGAGTACTAATTGTAGTATTTAAGAGAGGCTTAGTTGGTGAGAAAAGCTAATATGAATTTTAGGAAGGCTACTTCATGAATCTTTCGGATAAAACCGTTATGTTAATTAAGACCAAAATAGGATGGTACCGTGATTTATTCACTCCTATATTTTGGTCTTTTTATTTTTTGGAGGTATGTTATGAAAAATTATAAAATAGCTATTGATGGTCCAAGTGGGACTGGTAAAAGTACAACTGCAAAATCACTTGCTGCAAAATTATCTTTTATTTATGTTGATACTGGTGCGATGTATAGAACAATTGGCTTATATTGTGTTAAAAATAATGTTGATATAGAAGATGAGAAAGCAGTAAAAAAAGTTTTAAAAGATATTGATATTGATATTTATTATGACAATGGTGCTCAAGAGATAAAATTAAATGGTGAAGTAGTAAGTAAAGCTATCAGAGAAAATCATATTTCTCATGCTGCTTCTGTTGTTAGCCCTTATAAAGATGTTCGTAAGAAACTTGTTACAATGCAAAAGAATTTGGCTAAGAAGAATTCAGTTATTATGGATGGTAGAGATATAGGTACAGTAGTACTTCCTGATGCTGATTTAAAGATTTATCTAGTCGCGAGTGATGATGTTAGAGCGGAAAGAAGATATAAAGAACTTCTTGAAAAAGGACAAGAAGTAACTTTAGAAAATGTAAAAAAAGAGCTTATAGAAAGAGATTATAGAGATTCTCATAGAGAAAATAGTCCTTTAAGAAAAGCAGATGATGCTATTGAAGTAGATACTTCTAATTTAAATGAAGAAGAAGTAGTAGAAAAGATATATAAAATATTTACTGAAAAGGTTGGTAAGATAAAATGAAATATTTAAAAAGTACAGAAATAAGAAATATGTGGCTTAATTACTTTAAAAGTAAAGGTCATCAAGTAATAGATAGTGCTTCATTAATTCCTGAAGATGATGATTCACTATTCTTTGTTAATGCTGGAGTAACTCCATTAAAGAAATATTTTGATGGTACAATTGTTCCAGAAAATAAAAGATTAACTAGTATACAAAAATGTATTAGAACAAATGATATAGAGAATGTTGGGGTAACTAAAGTTCATCAAACATTCTTTGAAATGATGGGTAATTTCTCAATAGGAGATTATTTTAAAGAAGAAGCATTAGATTTTGCTTTTGAATTTTTAACAAGTAAAGATTGGTGTGATATTCCGGTTGACAAGCTTTATTGTACAATTTATACAACAGATGAGGCTGCATATAAAAAGTGGGTTAGTTTAGGAATGAAACCTGATCATATAGTAAGACTTTCTGGTAATTTTTGGGAAATTGGAAGTGGACCATGTGGACCTGATTCTGAAATATTCTATGATAGAGGAGAAGAATATGATAAAGAAGGAACTGCTTTAGAAAAGTTTAAATGTGATGAAGATCAAGAACGTTATGTAGAAATATGGAATAACGTATTTAGTCAATTTAATTCAGAGCCTGGAGTAGATAGAAAAGATTATAAAGAATTACCTCATAAGAATATAGATACTGGAGCAGGACTTGAGAGATGGTGTTGTATTTTCCAAAATGTCGATTCAAATTTTGATACAGATTTGTTTGTTCCTATAATTGAACAAATAGAAAATATAAGTGGAGTTAAATATAATAAAGAATTACATTTTAAGATTATTGCAGATCATATACGTGCTATTACTATGGCTTTATCTGATGGTGCTATTTTTGAGAATAGTAATAGAGGATATGTATTAAGAAGATTATTAAGACGTAGTGTTAGAGCTGGAAGAAAGCTTAATATTAATGAACCATTCATGTATAAACTTGTAGATACTGTTGTAGATATTATGGGAGAAAGTTATCCTAAACTTGTTGAGACAAAGTCTACAGTTAAAGCTTTAATATTAGAAGAAGAAAACTTGTTTAATCAAACTTTAAGAGCAGGAGAGAGAAAACTTCTTGAATTAATTAAAGAAAGTAAAGATGGAAAAATAAGTGGATATGATGCATTCAAATTATACGATACTTATGGATTCCCATTTGAACTTACTGAAGAATATTTAAAAGATGAAAATATGACAGTAGATAAAGAAGAATTTGATAAATATATGGAAGAAGCTCGTAAAGTTGCTAAAGAAAGTAGAACGCAAGTTGCTAATATGAATATTCAAAATGAATCTTTACTTCAATTTACAAAGAGTTCTGAATTCTTATATGATACATATGAAATGAAAGATTCTAAAGTAATTGGTTTATTTAAAGATGGAGAAGAAGTAGAAGAACTTAATGATGAAGGATATGTAATATTTGATAAAACATGTTTTTATGCCGAGAGCGGAGGACAAGTTGCAGATATTGGTACAATCGAGAACAAAGAGTTTAAAGCAGAAGTAATTGATGTTAAAAAGGCTCCTAACGGACAACATATGCATAATATTAAAGTTATTAAAGGATCTTTGAAATTAGATGATAAATGTAGATTAGTAATAGATAAAGATAAAAGATTAAAGACACAAGCTAATCATAGTACTATTCATATTGTACAAAAGGTATTACAAGATAATTTATCAAAGGAAATACATCAAGCTGGAAGTTATGTAGATCAAGATAGATTAAGATTTGATTTTACTTATACAGGTAAAATAAGTGATGAAAATGTTTTTATGGTTGAAGATAATGTTAAGAGAATAATTAGTGGACATATTGAGTCTGATATTAAAAATATGCCACTTGAAGAAGCTAAAAAGCTTGGTGCTATGGCATTATTTACTGATAAATATAAAGATGTAGTACGTGTTGTAAAAATAGGTAACTCAATAGAATTATGTGGAGGAACACATATTAAGAGTACAGATGAAATTAAAGACTTTGCTATATTAAAAGTAGAATCTAAAGGAAGTAATTTATATAGACTTGAAGGTTGTACTAATGATATGATTCCAGTATTAGTTCATGAAGCAGTTAAGAAGTATGAAGATGAAATTGATACTATAATGGCTAAAGCAAAAGAATTAGTAGAAAAAGCAGAAAAAGAAAATATTAAATTAGATTTTAATGTTACTGTAGATAAATGTAACTATTCAAGTTATAAAGATATTATTTATAATAAGAATCAACTTGAATATGTACAAAATGAAGTTAGATTACTTGAAAAGAAATATAATGATGAAAAGAGTAAATTAAATAGTAGTAATTTAGATGATTATTTAAAGAATAAAGAAAATATTAATGGTATTGATACTATTATTATGAAAGTAAAAGACATGGAAATGGATGACTTAAAAACAATAGTAGATGAGTTAATAAATTCTTTAGGAACTGGTATAGTATTCTTTGCTAATGTTAGAAGTACAAATGTAAACTTTATTTGTAAGTGTAATAATGTTAATTCAAAAGCTGGATTACTTGTTAAGAAAGCTAGTGAAATGTCTAATGGTAGAGGTGGAGGAAGCTCTACATTTGCTCAAGGGGGAGCAAGTAAAGTTGAGAATATAAATAAGATATTTAAAGCTTTAAAAGAAGATATTAAAGAAAATAAATAATTGTTTTAGGGGGATTTTGGTTATGAGTACAAATGATGATAAAGAATATTTTGATGCGTTAACAGTAGCTCAATATTTAAACATAATTGGACTAGATGAAAGTGAGATTAAAAGCTCAAGATTAAAAAGAATAAAAGGAATGAAATTAGAGTCTTTAGATGAGTTATATGAAATAACAGATGCAGATAAAGTTTTACTTGATAGTTCTAGAGAATTAGGAACAGTTTATGAAATGCTTGTTTCTTTACTAAATAATGATTTGTTATATGAAACAGAAGAAGATAGAAAGCCTGTAAGAGATGCAGCTTTCTCAATAATAAGTAGAGTATCATGTATACAAGTAAGTAATGGAGAATTAGATGCTTATGAAGTATTTGAAAGAACTAATAATCTTTTAAATACTATAATATCTGGGATAGTATTAAGTGATAATATTCCTCGTCTTGCAATGTTATATGATAATTTACCACCAGTTACATTACTAAATTTAGGTAAAAATGAAGCTTATCATGAAGATGTTAGAAAGTTATATGCTTTAATGGCCTTATCTAAATTTAAAAATTCTATGATAGATCAAGATATATTTGATGAATTTGATAATATTAATGAAAAGAAACTTAGAAGAACAGTTGAAACATTAATATTTAATAGGGAAGAAGTGGAAACACAAGTAGATATGGATAATGAATTAATTCCACAAAATAAAACATTGGCCTTTAAAAGACCAACGTTTAAACAACTAAAAGAAATTGGAGACTACAGAAGAATGTAGTCTTTTTTATCTAAAATTTCCTCTAATTCTTTCTATTTCATTCTTCTGATCAATATAAGTATTAGCCATTCTAATAATATCTTCTGGTTTTTTATTTTTGAAGTAAGAATCATTTTTTATAGAATTATATTTTATTCTTTGAACGATAATAGGTGATAAACATGCAGCAGCAGTAACACCAATAAGTGGTATAAATCCAGGTATTACTAACGGTTGTTTTGACATACCGGCTATTGCAGTTGCAACTCCTAATTCTACTAAACTAGTCCATAAAGCTCTTAGTTTATATACACGATTATTTTCTTTATTTTGTATTGTTTCGTCTGCATATTGTTTTAATACTATTTTTGCTTCTTCATAATCTCTAACATGTTCTCTCATAATTTTCTCCTTTAATATATCCAATCACAATTTTGATCAGTTCTTAAATAATATTGTTGCCTAATATATGTAGGAAGGTCAAAACCACAATTAGCTGAAAGATATGCATTGAATAATTCCATTGCCTGCACTGCAGTTCCATCGGTATCTTCCATTACAGCTCTATTTGCAACTTCAAGCCATATTTGAAAAACGTCAGCTCTTCTATCCTCGGTTGCTATTCTATATACTTCTTCAAGCATTTCATCGAGCTTGTCAACACCATATATGGTTACAGCATTATTGGTTCCTTTTTCAATATCCCCATTTAAGTTTGAATATAGGAAAAATTTCCAATCATTGTACATATTTTCGTAGTTATTCCATCTGTCTCTAAATAACTGATCTGCATAATTACCAAATATTACATCATAAGTACCATTTCTTCCGTTTCCATTTCTAGGTATTTGATATATTGTACCATTTAATTCGAAAGTATCAATTATATTATCTCCAACTAAATAGTCGACGCCTCGTCTAAATAATTTTGCTACTGGTTGTACTACAAAAGCACCAATAGCAGCACCAATTAGAGAACCAGCAGGCCCTAAAAAAGAACCAACTACACCTCCAACTTTAGCTCCAGCCCATGCTCCTAATGCTTGTCCACCCCAAGAGACAGCTGCTGCACCCATAAATACTATTGTATCTGAAAGAGTGTAACCGCTATATCTTATGACATCTTCACCAGTCATTATTCCTTCATCACTACCAAAGTTTTCTAGAGCTGATAAAATTACGTATGCACAAGTTCCAATTCCAACATTTACCCAAAATTTAGAAATATCTAACGGAAGAACTTCGTTTAATTCGGATGTAAATGAACTTGCCCAACCTCCGTATTTATCAGCACCTTCATCTTGTCTACTTGCAAAACTTGATAAAAGGAAGGAAGCACCTGCTGCAAGTGGGTTATCAAGTTCGCTTAAAGCAGCAGCAAAGGTGCTTGCAGCGCCATTAATCCATTCATCAGGAGTTAGCCAATCAATTTGATATAAATCATCAACATGAGTTATTTGACCACTATTATACATAGATAGAAAATTTGTACAATAATTAACACATGCTGTAATTGTTACAGAGCTTATTGCTAATAAATCGCATACAGAATTGGTACTATTAACTAAATCGTCTGGTGAGTCTAGAGTTCCTAGGTCAGTATTTAATTTAGCTGCTTTAGATATGGATGGAGATGTCTCTGTATGTATAGAATTATAACGTTGTAATGCACTAGAAAAATCTGTATTAAAAGTTCTAACAGAACCTTTTAATATAGCATCGATACTTTCAACAGTAGCTTTTGTTGAATCAACATCAGACTTAACGTTTGCCATACAATTACAAAAATCTATAACAGCTTTTTTTATTTCAGGGTGATAAACTGTTATAGTACTAACAAGGTCATCAACATGTATGTGATCACCATTTGCTGGTCTTGACATATATATCCTTCTTTCTTTTTTATAATCTATTAATTGCTGAATTAATAGTATTTATAGCATTATTTATTGAATCTATTTGATCTCCACAACCTGCCATAATAGTATCTATTTTAGAAGCATAGTTTTGTATAGTAGTTCTATAACTATCATTTTTTCCTGATAATGAAGCTTTTTCATCATTTATTTTTTCAATACTATCACTAATTGTATAGTTTAATGTATAAATATCATCTTTCATTCCATAGGTCATTATTTTATCAATACTATAATTACAATCTACATCAAGTATATGTTGACTATCTAAAAGAACATAATTAACTTGTCCTAATACATTTTTTTGGTCATATAATGAAGCCCATAACCTTTCTACAGCTTCTTTCATATTATTTAGACAATTTCGTTTTGCTATTAGATTACTTTTTTCAATTCTCTTTTTTTCTTCCTCGTCGTCATTAGCCATAATAAAACTCCTTATTATTAGTATCTCTATAATGTTATTTTATCAATTAAACTTCCTTTATGTCTAATGATTTAATGCTATGTTTACATTATTGTACTTATTTTTATTATTTTGTTTATGATATAATATTCTCGGGTGATTATATGTACACAATTTGTTTAGTTGAAGATGAAAAAAGTTTATCTGATTTAATTAAAATGTATTTAGAAAAAGAAGGTTATAAAGTTGTTCAGTATTTTACTGGACAAGAAGCATTAAATAATATTAATAATAAATATCACTTATGGATTCTAGATATTATGCTAGGTGATGATGTTTCTGGTTATGATATTATTAAGAAGATTAGAGAGAATGATAAAGAAATACCAGTTATATTTACTTCTGCAAGAGATCAAGATATAGATAAAATTATAGGTTTAGAAATGGGAAGTGATGATTATCTTGCTAAACCTTTTTCTACAAAAGAATTAGTTCTTCGTGTTAATAGACTTATAAGTAGGGTATATCAAGAAAAAGAACCTAAAGATGAACTTTCTTACGATACTTATTCTATAGATATAAATAAAAGATGTGTTATAGAAAATGATAAGGAGATAAAATTAACTACTTTAGAATTTGATTTACTTTTAATGTTTTTAAATAATAGAAATATGACTTTTTCAAGAGAATCAATTTTGAAAAATGTATGGGGAGAAGACTACTTTGGTAGTGATAGAGCAGTGGATGATTTAGTAAGAAGATTAAGAAAGAAAATGCCTAAGTTAAATATTGATACTATATATGGTTTTGGGTATAGGCTAGTATGAAATATATAGAGAATAAGCTTGGTAGACAATTATTGGTAATTCTTATAATAACATTTGATGTTATATTAATAACTCTTTTATTTATTCTTCCTAAAATATTAAAACCTATTTATGAAACAGGTATTTATAATTCATTAAAAAGTCCGATTGAAATGATTGATAAAGACTTGGAAGGTAATAATATAAGTAGGGAAGTAGCTTACCTTTATATAACTGAAAGTAGTATTTTTACTAGTCAAAACTATAATACAGTTGTTACTATATCTAAAGAAGAATTACTATCTCATATTGAACATGAATTTGGTAACTTTAAATATAAAGGGAAAACTTACTATTATTATAGTTCTAAAATAAATGATGAAATGAGAGTAGCAATTGCTAATGAAACATATTTAAGTAAAGTAAAAAATGATTTTATGGTATCAATTGTTACAATATTTTTAGTTTCTTTTGCACTTGTATCAATAATAATATTTGTATGGAGTACAATGGTAGTAAGAAAAATAGCTAAATTAAAGTTAAAAATAGACAATATTGATAATGATAAATTTAATCATAATATTACTTTTAAATCTGATGATGAGATAAATGCTTTAGCAAATTCTTTGGAAGATATGAGAATATCTTTAAAAGAACAAGAAGAATATAAGAATAGTATGTATCAAAATATATCTCATGATTTTAAAACTCCATTAACAGTTATTAAATCATATATAGAGGCTGTTGAAGATGGAGTAGAAGATAAAGATCAAGCATTATCAGTTATTAAAGATCAAACAGATAAATTAGAAAAAAAAGTATATTCTTTACTATATCTAAATAAACTTGAATATTTAAAAGAAAGAAAACAAGATAAATATAGTGCTATTGAAATAAGTGACGTAATTAATTCATCAATAGAAAAATTTAAATATCAAAGAAAAGATGTTAAAATAATGACTTCAATAGATAAAAGTAAATTTACTGGTACTTTTGATTTATGGGAAACAATAATAGATAATATTTTAAATAATTTTATTAGATATGCTAGTAAAGAAATAAAAATAACTGTTAAGAAGAATAGAATAATTTTATATAATGATGGACCTAATATTGATGATAAATTAAAAGAAGATTTATTTAATCCATTTAAAAAGGGTATTAAAGGACAATTTGGTTTAGGTCTTTCAATTGTAAAAAAGACTTTATTATTATTAGATTATGATATTTATATTGAAAATAATAAAAAAGGAGTATCTTTTATAATAAAGAAAAAATAAAATATAGTTTTAGACTATATTTTTTATTTATAATTTTTATAAAATATGTTATAATATCTGCCGTTGTGAGGGGTTAATGGTATGATTAAGAGTAATGAAATTGTTTTTCCTTATTATAAAGCAAATTTATTCTTTTCTGAACCACATATTAAAATAGGAAGTAGTAAATATCCTGTTAGAATATTAAGAGAGCTTTTAAGTGATGAATATTATGATACAGTAAAAAAGCTTTTAAAGAATGAAACAGAATATATTAGTGTTATTGTAGATTATAATGATGAAAAATATGAATTTGAAAGAATTGTTCCTGGTTCTTTTATAAAAGCGTTAGAGTTTCTTATTTTAAATGATAATGTTACTGATAAAGAATTTGATAGAATTTACTTTTTAAGATCTTTAGCTAGTTTTGATAAATTTATTGAAAACTATAGTGATAGATGCGTTTATGTTGTTATTGATAATTTAAGATTTAAAATTAGATATAAAGATATTATAAAATTTTTAGAATTAACTGATGATGATTATAGAATAACATTAAATTATCATATGAAATCTTTTTGTGGGATACCTAAAAATATTTTTATGTATGCAGTTTATCAAATAATAATGGATAATAAGTTTTTAGATAAGTATTCATTTCCAAAATATATAGTTGATAGATTGCAATCTATTGGGGAAAGTAAAGATATTGATATAGAAGCTATTAATACAATTGTTGATGTAGATGATTCTAAATTAGATATGGTTGTAGTTAATCAAAATCTTATTGATGCTGTTGTTGATGGTATGCCATCTGATTTAGAGCCTTTGGAGTGTGCTATTTATTTGTATATTAAACTTTGTAAGATATTAACTTATGATCCATTATTTTTTGCTTTAGATCAAAGAGGGGAAGTAGCTTTACTTCATGAAGATATTGGAAGAATACCAAGAATTACTCCTAAAAATAATAAAATAGTATGTTATGAATTTAATGCTATATATGGCTATTTTTTGCAAATGTTTGGAATTACTTATGTTTCAAGTGATACATGTAAAGAAAATTATGGAAGTGGTCATGCTAAATTACAATTTAGAGCAGGTAAGTATATAGTAAATGCTGATGCGGTAAGAACTATTCTTGATGGAGATTTAGTAAGATGTAAAGTTGGAGCTGAATTAAATGGTTTAAAAATTGTTAATAGAAACCAATCTACTAGAGAAGAGTTCTATAGTGCTTTAGAAAGAATATATAAATTATTTAAAGAGAATAACATATTAAATGAGTCCTTAATTAAATCTTATAGAGAAAAACTTGGTTTGTCTGAATTAACTATAAAGGAAAGATTAGATGTTATGATTGCAAAAGCTAATGATAAGAAATTAGCTTCTATAGATAATTTAGGATATATTTTGAGATTGAAATCCCTTTTTTATAATGGAATAGAGTTAGGCAATAATGTATCTTTTGTTGTTTTAAGAAGTAATGAAGATGATAAAGTAGGAGTAAAAGCTGTTTTTACAATAATGGATTTAGATGATAGAACTACTTATTATATATATGAACCTAATGGTGAATTAAAACATGTTACAAGAGATCAACTAATTAATATGTTTGAGCAGGGAGATCTTGAATATTTAAGTAGACATATAGATGAGATACCTAATTTAGATTATTCTAGAGGAGTTGCTTTAAAAGCACGTGTTTTAAGAAAAAATAAAAAAAGTAAATAAAATCTTGTCAAAACCAAGCAATTATGATATATTGATATTGCTTGTTTATGGCGAGATAGCTCAGTTGGCTAGAGCACGCGGTTCATACCCGCGGTGTCGAGGGTTCGAATCCCCCTCTCGCTACCAATATGAAAATACCCTTGAAATATCAAGGGTTTTATTATGCATAAAAAAAGATGATTTAAACATCTTTTCTTTTTTTTATTGACTTAAAGTTTCTGCAGATTCTGAAGCTGCATTTACGATACTATCAGATTCTTGTTCAGTAGCTTCACTTATTTCATTTGCCATTTTCTCAAATAATTCTTTAAATGCGTTTACAAATTGTGACACGTTAGTTTTAAATGCCATTTGTTGTGAACCATCTGTATCATAGAATGCAATTTCTGTTGGTATTGATGAAAGAACTTCCATTGATCTTTCAACTTGTCCTATGAATAAATTTAATGCCATATTTACTACTTTAACGTTCATACCAACTGCTCCTGTTGTTGGATCAGCTTCTTGTAGGAATGGGTCACCTCCCCATTCATCATACATAATTGAAAGAATTTGCTCAGCATTTAGATTTCCAATTCCAAGAGTATCTTCACTTGCAATCGTGGCTGCTCCATGCTTTGCTGCAATGATATTGTATGCTGCAATTAGACTATTGTAAGTATCGTAAGCTTTGTCTAAAAAACTTGCTAAAGTTTGAAATAATTTTGGGAAAGATTGTCTTGAAAATTCTTTTGCTTTTGGTGAACACCATGCTTTTTCTAAAGAAGTAAATAGTGATTCAATTATATTTGTTAATAGTTTTGTTGATTCACCAACTGATTTAATATAATTTTGTATATCTTGTTTTGCAGCTGATGGGTTAAAACCAGTAAATCCATTTCCGTCCATTTTTATTTTTCCTCCTAACTTATAACTGAATTTTACCATTTAATAATATTGTTTACAATTTTTTTCTTTCATGTTTTACATGTAATATGTAAATATTTATTTTTTTTAATAAAAAAATATATTATATTCCTTATGTTATTTATTAAATTGTTAGTGTGTTATATAATTATTATGGGTGGTATTATGAGTAATAATATAGAAAATTCATTAAATAGAGCTAAAAGAATAATTAAATCAAGATATACTGGTATTTTTAATAAAAATAAGGATCCTGAAAAATGTGATTATTATCTTAAAGTTATAAATAAAATAAGAAGTTTATTGGAATTGAATCCTTCTTTGATAGAAACAGCTGAAAGTTTTTTATTACGTTTTTTAGAAATAATTAAATCTTCTATGTCTGAAGATGAGATATTTGTTCAAATAAACTCATTAGAAAATGAAATAAATATTTGTTTTGAATCAGTTACATTTAATTCTTTAGGATCTAGAGTTAATTCTATGTTGGGACAGGCTGATTTAATGAATGCAGCTTTTAACCAAGATATGGTGAGGGTTGAAGAAGCTATTGCACAAGCCAATGACCCTAATTATGGAGTAAAAAAGAAGTAGTATATAAGAGCTAGTAAGCTCTTTTATAATGTGGTAAAATGAAGATGAAAGGATAGTTTATTATGAATTTTGAAGATGTTATTAGGGAAAGACAGGCAACTAGAGAGTTTAGTAATAGGGTAGTTAGTGACGATATTATAACTAAAATATTGGAAGCAGGAAGAATAGCTCCTACAGCATTAAATATTCAACCATTTAAAATATATGTTGTTAAAAGCGAAGATGGAATTAAAAAAATGGATTTAGGTACTTCTTGTAGATATGGAGCACCCGTTGTTTTAATGATATGTGGAGATAAAAGTAAGGCATATAAAAAAGGAGAGTATTCAACTTATGAAATGGATTGTTCTATTGTTGCTACTCATATGATGCTAGAAGCTACAAACTTGGGTGTAGATAATATTTGGATTGAGTTATTTAATGGTGATATATTAAGAAAAGAGTTTGATATTCCTGAAAATTTAGCACCAGTTTGTTTATTACCACTTGGTTATAGAACAGAATCATGTCCAACGAGTAGAAATCATGGTGTTAGAAAAGAATTAGATGATTTAGTTACATATGTTTAAGGAGTAGTATGAATTGGGAAGAGAAGTTAAATAAATTTTTGGATAGTTTTGAACATATTGATGATGTGATAGGGGTACTTGTCTGTGGTAGTTATATTACAGGTAATCCTTCATCTCATTCTGATTTGGATGTCCATATTATTTTAGATGAAAAAGTTGATTATAGAGAAAGAGGTAATAAAATTGTAGATGGATTATTAATTGAATATTTTTCAAATCCACCTAGACAAATAAGAAAATATTTTGAAGAGGACTATAAAAATGTTCGTCCTATGTCTCAAACACAATTTGTTACTGGAAAGATTATAATAGACAAGACTGGAGAAGTTAAGAAGCTAAAAGAAGAAGCAAAAGAAATGTTAGATAGAGAGTTTAAAGATATCGATACTAGTATTAGTGAATTATATAAGTATGGAATGTGGGATATGCTTGATGATTTAAAAGATGCTTATGAAAATGGTAGAGATGACTTTGACTTTATTTATTATTGTAATTTAGATAAATTATTATCATGGTATATGAAATATATTAAGTATCCATATAATAAAAAATCTATTCTTGGAAATATAACAAGTGAAATTGTTAGAAATAAATATTTACTTAAGGAATTACCTGATAAAGAAATAAGTGAATTAATTAAAAATTGTATAGTAACTGAAACAAAAAAAGAAAGAATAGAGTACTATGAATTATTAACAAATAAAATTTTTTCTTTACTAGGAAATTTTGATATTAATGAATTTAAATTTAAAAGCCCAGTTGATTGTTAAAGCGAAAAAAAAAGAACATAAAGTTCTTTTTTTTATCTACAAACAAATCCTTCTTCTTCTAATGCTTCTCTAGCATCATCGATTGATCCACCAACAAATCCTTCTTCTAGGTCATTAGGATCTTCACCACTTATTTCAACTGTCATTTTTGTTCCATTTATTGATAATTTACATGTTGTAAAATCACCTTGGCTACACATTTCATCTTCAAATTCTTCTTTTAGTTCATCTACAGTAAACCCATAATCTGTATACATACTTATATCTACTGTCATTGTAACTTCATAACTATTCAATTTCTTACCACTCTTATCGAAATAGAATACCATATTAGCTTTTTGTCCTGCAACTTCACCAGAACAATTTAATACATTTGATGAACTATTGTTGTTGTTATTGTTGTTGTATCCATTATTATTATTGTTATTGTTGTTATTATTATTGTTATTATTGTTATATCCATTATTGTTGTTATTATTGTTATATCCATTATTGTTGTTATTATTGTTGTTATTGTTGTTGTTGTTGTTTTCTTGAATACTGCTGTTATTGCCATTATCGTTTTCTTTTTTATCACTGTCTCCGTTACCTTTTAAAACAAAGAATAGGATTAAACCAACAATTGCTGCAACTAATAATACACTTAAAATGATAATAGTAACTTTTAAACCTGTATTTCCTTTTTTAGGAGGCATTGCTCCATAATTATTTTGTTGTTGAACATTTTTTTCTTCTTCAACTTTTGCTCCACAACCATCACAGAACATAGAACCTGGAGCAAGTTCTTTGCCACAATATTTACATTTCATTTCTTAACCTTCTTTCTATAATTTCTATAATAATATTAACAAAAAAAATAAAAAAAGGGAAGACATATTTTGATATTTAAAAAAAAGATGCCTTTTTGGCATCTTAAGATATTATTTACAAGTCATTCCTGATTGTTTAGCTTGTTGTTTAATTTCTTCTTTACTTAATCCTATTACATTACCAGACATAGCTTTAGAGTAGTTTTTTATTGTTATTGTTCTTCCGTTAAGTTCAACATTTATTCCCATTTGTTTAAAATAATTAGCATAATATTCAGCGTCATCAGTAGTTGGTAGTGTCATAATAGCTGAAATAGAATCTGCTTTTCCGTTGTTATCGAATGTTATAGTCATTTCAACGTCACCACTATAATCACTAATAGAACATTTTATTGAATCTTTATTATTGTTATTATTGTTATTATTATTGTTGTTATTGTTGTTGTTATTTTCTATAACATTATTGTTATTGTTGTTATTTTCTTTTTTGCTACTATCACCATCACCTTTTAAAACAAAGAATAGGATTAAACCAACGATAGCTGCAACTAATAATATACTTAAAATAATAATAGTTACTTTTAAACCTGTATTTCCTTTTTTTGGAGGCATTGCGTTATATCCACCATAATTATTTTGTTCTGGCATATTGTTTCCTTTTTCTATTTTTGCTCCACAACCATCACAGAACATAGAACCTGGAGCAAGTTCTTTTCCACAAAAATTACATTTCATTTTAATTACCTACTTTCTATAATTATATTATCAAAAATAAATGATAAAAGAAAGAATAATTTGAAAAAAAGCATATATATTATAATATTTATAGTATAATTATTGTGTTGGGTGATTTATATGAAAGATATTAGTTTTTTTAAGAGATGTAAGGATTTTTTTACAAAAAATAAAGTTCATTTAGTTAAAGATGTAAAATACGATTTTGAAAATATGATACTTAATATGGGAGATAAAGAAGAGATTGTTATAGATGGAATAGGGACAGTTTGTTATGTAAAAAATAACACTCCATTGCCATATTTATTATTTATTCCTGAAAATGTAGATGATACTGAAAGATTAATAGTAGAAGCTAATAATTGTGAATCTGATAATGAGGAAAGTTTGATTAGACAGGCAGTAGAACCATTAAAAAAGTTTGGTAATTTATTAGATAAAAAAGTACCTGTTTTAGTACCAATTATACCTAGTTTTGCTAATAGGCCATATTATCAACAATTATCAAGAGATATGTTTTATGAAAAAGATGTTTTAAGAATGGAAGAAAAGTTTAATGATACAATTAAGGAAGCCTTAGCTAGAATAGAAAAGGCTAGTGGTAAACATCTTGATTCTAAAGTTTTTCTTAATGGATATTCATCATCTGGTGTTTTTGCACAAAGATTTGCTATTTTTCATCCTGAGATGATAGATACTCTTTGTGTTGGTGGTGCAAGTGGATCGATACCTATACCAACTACTGAAATGCCTTATCCTTTAGGAGTGGAAGGAATTACTCCTTTTGATGCTATGTCTTACTCTAAAATAAAGTTTAGATATTATGTTGGAGAATATGAAACTATAAATATGGCTCATTATGATGAAAAACATAGAGAGAATGCAAGAAAAGATATAATTGATGGACATGATGTTAAAGTTGAAGCTCCTATGCATGATATGACATATTTTCCAAGAAGTGTACCTGTAGATGTTGGAAAGAAGTATAGAGATAAATATGGGGTAGATTATTTTCAAAGAGTAGAAAATGTTTCGACTTTATATAAAAATAGAGGCTTTGATTTTGATAGTATTATTATAAAGAAAAGAGCTCATAAAGATTTAGTTGTTAATGGGAAAAAATATGAAGGTATAAAGGATAAAGCAGATGATTATATTAAGAAAGCTTATGAAGAAAGTACTCTTTCTTTAAAAGAAAAAGAAACTAAAACTAAATAATTTATTTATTAATAGAAAATGACACATAATTTTATGTGTCATTTATTCTATAGTTATTTAATGTTATAGTTTTAATTGTTTAATTGGTTCAATGTTATTCATATAATGTATATTTGTGTTTTTAGGTAGTGATTGGCCTTGTTTTTGAAGTTGTTCTCTTATGACAGCTCTTGTGTAGTAAACAGCTCCTGCTAATGTAATCTCTTGATCTAAAAAGTCATATTTTCTTCTTGCTATTTCCCATAAGCCATTATGTTCGTTTATAAAATCACTATTTAAGTGAAGGGTACTGGCTTCGTTTAGTTTTATTTTTCCTCTTAATAATAGCATTCTATAAAAATAATATGTTAATTTTTCAGAGTTATAATTGCCACCATGTAATTGATATATGTCATAAAAGTCTTTAACTCTTGTATTTAAAACATTAGCTTTATTACTTTCAACTATAATACATAATTTTTCGGCTAAATACTCTTCAAATGAAGGAACTTGTATTTCAAATGGTTCATCTCCTTCGAATATTGCTGGCATTGTACGAGTCTCTTGTTTTATTAATCTATTATAGTCTGTTTGAAAATCTATACCTATGTCTTGTCTCATAGCATCAAAGTTAGCTAAACATGAAAGCTTATAAATTCCATTTGGAGTCCTTTCTGGATTTTTTGTTAATGAAAAGCTAATTTGTTGCCCATCATCAGCTAGTAGTATTCTCTCAATGAAATCTTCATTTAATTTAAATCCACTTAAAGATGCTAAATCGACATCAGTTATTCCTCTTACTAGACTTCCTAGATATGCTATTTCAGCAGAGCTTCCTTTTACTAATAATAATTGGTTGCCTTCTTTACTTATTTTTTCTAATAATCTTCTTGCAACAAAAGTGTGATATACGTTTTGAACAGAAATATTAAGCCTTGCTGATTCTTTTTTCATGAAAGCTTTTAATTGGTTACTATTTTTAAATTCTTTCATTTCCTATACCCCCACATATGTGCGTACATTATACCACAAAATTGCTAAAATATCAAATTTTTCTTTATTGTTGTCTTTATAAAAATATGATATCATTATTATGAGGTGCGGTTATGGAAGAAGAAAAACAAAAAGTATTAAAAGCAATTAGACAGGCTGCGGCATCTCTTTGGATGGATAATTTGCCACTAAGTAAAGAATATGTTGATAGATATAGAGAAGAGAGAATTAGTTCAATTAATGATAAAAAAAATAATTCTCCAAAGCTTGTTTTGAAAAGGAGTGGTAATAATGTCAGAAGATAGAATTTTTCCTAAAGAATATGAAGAAGCTTGGAATGCTTATTTTTATCCTGGTACAGAAACATTTATAAATAAATTAGATATTCATGATGCAAAAGAATTGGCAAAAAAAGAGGCTGAATTAACGTTTGAAAGATTAGTTGAATTACATGAGAACCCTATAGAAGGTAATTTTGATAAAAGACATTTATTACTTATACATAACTATTTATTTCAAGATTTATATGATTGGGCTGGGCAATATAGAACAGTTTTTATGTCAAAAATGAGGACTTATTTTGCTCCTGTTGATTCAATAGATAGATATTTAGAGTCAGATTTAAATGATTTAAATGAAAGTGTAAAAAACGTTTATGGAATAGAAATGTTTGTTTCTTTGATAGCAGACTATTATATAGCTCTTTTAAATATACATCCATTTCGTGAAGGTAATGGAAGAGCAATAAGAGAATTTTTAAGAGAATTTGTAATTGCTAAATCAAAGGAAATAGGTTTAGGAGCATATGATTTAGATTGGTCTTTAGTAAATGAAAAAGCAATTAATGAAGCAATTCCTTTTTCAAGAGTAATTAAAAGTCCAATTGAAAATGAAATTAGAAAAGCAATTGTTCCGATAGAACAAGAAGAAAGGCATACAAAATAACTATTTACAAAATAAAAAAAGTTTATTATAATACATGTAATTACTTTGAAGTTGAGGAGTATACTATTGTATTTTAAGAGAGTTAGTGGTTGGTGAGAACTAATAAATTAAAGTAGTAGAAGGTAGCAACTGAGTAGAGTCTCTAAGTAAATAGGAGATTTCCGTATTACTGCGTTAAAGTATTGAGAGTGTAATTTTATATTACAAATTAAGGTGGTAACGCGAGCAATCGTCCTTTATTGGATGGTTGCTTTTTATTTGAATAGAAAGGAATAGTATTATGTTAGATAATAAGTATGATTTTAAAGAAAAAGAAATCAAATGGATGAATTATTGGAAAGAAAATGACATCTATAAGTTCAAAAGAAATGATAAGAAGGAGATGTATTCAATAGATACACCACCTCCAACAGTTAATGGTAAGATTCATATTGGGCATATTTTCTCTTATAGTCAAGCTGAAATGATTGCTAGATATAAAAGAATTAGAGGCTATAATGTTTTCTATCCATTTGGATTTGATGATAATGGACTTCCTAGTGAAAGATTAGTAGAAAAAGAGCAAGGTAAAAGAGCACATGAAATAGGTAGAGAAGAGTTTAATAGATTGTGTTTTGAAACTACTGATAAATATGAGGCTGAATTTAAAAAACTATTTAGTCGTGCTGGATTTAGTGCGGATATAGAAAATGCTTATAAAACTGTTAGTAAGTCTTCACAAAAAATAAGTCAGTTAAATTTTATTGAATTAGTAAATAAGGATGCTTGCTATCATAAAGAAAGTCCTGCTTTATGGTGTAGTGATTGTATTACATCTATTGCTCAGGCAGAACTTGAAACAAAAACAATAAAAACAATGTTTAATTATTTGAATTATGAAACAACTGATGGTGAAACATTTACTATTGCTACTACAAGACCAGAGCTAATTCCTGCAATTGTTTGTGTTTTTGTAAATCCTTTAGATGATAAACATAAACATTTAATTGGTAAGACAGCTCATATTCCAGTAATTGATGAAGAAGTACCTATTTTAGCAGATGAGAAGGTTGGTATTGATAAAGGTACTGGTATTGTTATGTGCTGTACTTTTGGAGATCAAACAGATATAGAGTGGTGGAAGAAGTATAATTTACCTCTTAAAAATATTTTTACTAAAGATGGTCGTATTGTTGATTCAGTAAAGAATTATGGTGGACTTAAGATTAAAGAAGCTAGAGAAAAGATTATTGAAGACTTTAAGGAAGCAGGATATTTAGTAAAACAAGAGGAATTAGAACATGAAGTACAAGTTCATGAAAGATGTGGAAGAGAAGTAGAATATTCAGTTATGAATCAATGGTTTATTGATATTATGAACCATAAAGAAGACTTCTTAAAAATTGGTGATGAAATAGATTGGTATCCAACTCATATGCATGCTAGATATAATGAATGGGTAAATAATATAGCATGGGATTGGTGTATTTCTCGTCAAAGATATTTTGGAGTCCCATTCCCAGTTTGGTATTGTAAAGATTGTGGTAAAGTTATTCTTGCTGATCCAGAGGATTTACCTGTTAATCCATTAGTTGATAAACCAAAAATTAAAAAATGTGAATGTGGTTGCAGTGAATTTATTCCTGAAAAAGACATTATGGATACCTGGCAAACATCAAGTGTAACTCCATTATTAAATATGAGATATAAAGAAAAAGATTCTTTAGAAGATATAATGAAGCCAATGGGATTAAGATGTAATGCTCATGATATTATTAGAACTTGGGACTTTTATAGTATTGTTAAAGGATATTATAACTTTGGAATGAAGCCATGGAATGATGTTATGATTTCTGGATTTGTAATGGCTAACAAAGGAGAAAAAATATCAAAGAGTAAATCTAATTCTAAAATGGAACCATTTGAGCTTTTAGAAACTTATGGTGCTGATATTGTTAGATATTGGGCTGGTTCAGGAAAATTAGGAACAGATATTATATTTAATGATGAAACATTCTTAAGAGGAAAGAAATTAGTAAATAAAATTTGGAATGTTTCAAAATTTGTTGAAATGCATTTACAAGATTATAAAGATAAGAAATTTGATAAGTTTGAATATATAGATAGATGGATTTTAGGAAGCTTCCAAGAAATGGAAAAAGGATTTATTAAATATCTTGATGATTATGAAATAGGTCTTGCTTTAAATCATTTAGAAAAGTTCTTTTGGAACTTTTGTGATAACTATATAGAAATAGTTAAACATAGATTATATAGACCTGAAGAATTTGGGGATGTAGCAAGATATTCTGGACAGAAGACAGTTTATATGATTCTTTATAAGTTATTACAAGATTTTAGTATTTATTTTCCATTTATTACAGAAGAGATTTATCAAGAATTGTACGGAAAAGAAAAATCAATTCATTTAACTACTATTGAACCATTTAATTTTGATTTTAATAAAGAAGTTAAAAACGGAGATTTAATAGTAGAAATAATTAGTGCAGCTAGAGGTGAAAAAACAAATAATAATGTTTCACTTAAGACTCCTATTAAAGAATTAGAATTAAAGTTAAATAAAGAGTTAGAAGATGCTGTTAATGATTCTATTAAAGATTTTAAAGCTACATTATTTATTGAAAATCTTAGTATTTCTTCAATAAAAGATGGATATAAGGTTGAGAAAATAGAATTAAATTTAGAAAATATAGATAAATAAAGTAGATTTAACATCTACTTTTTTATGTGGTATAATTACTATAATGGAGTGCATATGAAAGAAGAAGTTTTTGCAAAAGGAATTTGTGCTAAAAAACTATGGATTATTTTTATTATCGGTAGTATTTTTGGATGCTATTTTGAAATGATTAAAAACTTTTTAGAGAATTTGATTGCTAATGGGACTATATTTTGGGAAATCAGAAGTGGTGTTATCTATGGGCCTTTTAGTGTTATTTATGGTTTTGGAGCAGTACTTATGACTGTTTTCTTCGTTAATAAGAAGTATAATGATGTTAAAATAATTATTTTAGGTGGGCTAATGTGTGGGCTTGCTGAATATTTAATTAGTTTTTTACAAGAGACTTTTATTGGTACTATTTCATGGGATTATAGTGATCAAGTTTTAAATATAAATGGAAGAACAACTATTCCAATTATGTTTTGTTGGGGTCTTATCTGTTTTGTTTTTGTACGATATGTTTATCCATTTATTTCTAAGATAGTGGAGAGAATACCTAATAAAATTGGTTCTATTGTTTTATATACATTCGTTAGTTTATTAATTATAGACATGTTTATTTCATATACAGCACTTTTTAGACAATTTTTAAGACAAAAGGATATTAAACCTTTGACATTTTATGGAGAGTTTTTAGATAAAACTTATCCAGATGAAAGGCTAAAAAAAGCCTTTCCAAACATGGAATTTGTAAAAGAGGATTAGATATGTTATTTATTATTTCACTTTCTTTTATTATTTTGGGTGTTCTTCTTTTTCTATCAAAATTTATTACTAGATATTTTAATAATAATTATCCAGTAAAAATAGATAATAAAAAGCCTAATTTTGCAATTATAATACCTGCAAGAGACGAGAGTAAAGTAATACTTGGTCTTATTAATAGTATTAAAAAGCAAACATATAAGATTCCTGATAAGAATATTTATGTAGTTGTTGAAGATGAAGAAGATAAAACAATAGATATTTGCAAAGATAATAATATTAATTATTTTATTAGAAAAAAATTAGAGTTAAAAAGAAAAGGATACGCTTTAATGGAAGTAATAGAAGATATTACTTCGAAGAAAACATATGATGCATATTTTATTTTTGATGCAGATAATATTCTTGATAAAGATTATTTTAAAGAAATGGTTAATACTTATAATGATGGTTATGATATAGGAATTGGCTATAGAAATATTAAAAATAAAGATAATAGTATTGCTGTTTCTTCAGCTTTAATATTTACTATTATTAATGTTTTAATGAATAATAATAAGTCTAAATATAGTCTTAATTGTAATGCTTCTGGAACAGGCTTTTATATTACAGGAAAAGTTATAAATACACTTAAAACTTATCCGTTTAATAGTTTGACAGAAGATTATGAGCTATCTTTGTATGCTTGTGTTAATTCATTAACTACTTATTATAATGATAAAGCAGTATTTTATGATGAGCAGCCAACTACTTTTAAGCAATATTTTGTTCAAAGAACAAGATGGGTAAAAGGTTATTTTGAATCAAGGAAAAAATATAGAAAACAATTAATTAAATCTTTTAGAATTGGTAATAAGAATATTTCTTCTGTATATGAATCTATTATTGGAGTATATGATGTTTTATTTATTGTTATTGGAGTTATTTTATTATTCATTAATTTTATTATTTCTAAAAATAATTTTATATTTTATTGTTTACTTTTATTATTAATTGTTTATTGTTTGTTAGCATTATTTACTATTTTTTTATTGCATAAAGAAAAAAGATATAAAATAGAACCTGTGCTTAAGTTTAAAACTACTTTGATGCATCCATTTTTATTATTTACTTATGTTTTATGTCTTTTAAAAGTAATATTTGTAAGAAATATAAAGTGGGATAAGATTGAACATAATCATAATACTTAATATATACTTTTTACTATTTTTATGATATAATAGCGGCTAATTTGGGGATAGTATGAAGAAAATATTTGATAAAGAAACAATTATTAAACTTTTGATTATATTTGCTATTTTAGTAATAGTTTTTTTCTTGTTGTCTATATTTATTAAAAATATTAAATTAGAAGTTGTGTTGTTTGGCTTCTTTTGTTTGTTTTTAATATTTAATTATCAAAGTGATAAAAATAAAAAGACTACTGTAAGTATTAAAACTATAGATAAGAAAGAAGTATCTAGTAATAAAGCAAATACTGGTATTAAAGAAGTTAAGAAGGATGTAGTAAAAGAAGTTTATAAGGATAGTAAGTCTAAGTCTAATACTCCTAACAAACAAGAGAATAATATTACAAGTAGATTAAAGCAGGAAAAGAAAGAAGAAAAAAAAGAAGAAAAGACAACTTCCGTAATTGTTAAGAAAGATGAAAGTAAAAAGGAAAAAGAGAAAGAAAAAGAAAGAGAAAAAGAAACAAAAACTGAAGTAAAATATAAAGAAGTTATTAAGGATAAAGATCCTGTTAAACTTGTATTGAGTAAAGATAAACCTAAAGATGCAGTTATATTAAAAAATAAGGATACTAAAAAAGAAGATAAAATAAATGTTAAGAATTTAAAAGTAGGGGATAAGAAGAAATTAAATGAATCAAAAATAACTAAATCTAAAGGTAATGATGCTGTATCTAATATTGTTCTTGGTAGTTCATTATATAATGCTGTTTCTAACAATAGTAAAAAAGAAAAATTAACTAATGAAGAAAATCTTGCTTGTGCTGAACTTAGTTTATTCTTGTTAGGGAAGAATAAAGATTTAACTAGTATTCCTTATAGAAAAGGTAAAGATGGTTTTATTTCTATTGATTCTACTGATATTAAGTTTAAAGCAGATGAAAAAGAAAAATATATGCTTGTACCAAAAGATAAAGTAAAAGATAAAAAACTTAAAGAAAGTGCATTTTCTAATGGTTTTGTTAAAGTCCCTCTAGATAATATTGATGCTATTGAAGAGTATTTATTTAATGAATCAATGAAAATTAAGCAAAAAAAATATGATAGATATTCATTATTATCATTATTTCCTTTTACTAGAAAATTATCTGAAAGAATAATTAAAAGAAAAAAAGAAAAAGAAAAGAAACTTGAATTATTAAGAATATACAAGTTATATGATGGGATAGCTTCTTTATATCATAAAGCTGGAGATTATGATAAAGAAATTCTTTTCTTATCTAAGGCAATTAATAGATTGAAGAATAATGGGTTTGATACTTCTTTATTGGAAAGTAAGCTATATGAAGCTAAATTATTAGCAAAAGAAACAGAAATTGGTAAAGTTAAGAAGAAAGTAAAAGAGAAGGATAAAAGAGACTAAAATAGTCTTTTTTTTATTTATTCAATTGAAATATTTTTATTAATTATGTATAATCTTTATGTAATAGATAATTAGGAGTATATATATGTTTAATTTAAAAGGAAGAGTAGCTGTTATTACAGGAGCAAGTAGTGGACTTGGAAAACAAATGTCACGTGCATTTGCAGGACAAGGAGCAGATCTTGTTTTAATGGCTAGAAGAGTTGAAAGACTTGAAGAGTTAAAAACTGAATTAGAAGCAAAAGGAGTAAAAGTTTTACCAGTAAAATGTGATGTTACTAATGTTGCTGATGTTAAAGAAGCTGCTAAATTAGCAGAAGAAACTTATGGAAAAGTTGATATTTTAGTTAACTGTGCTGGAAGTGCTAAGAATGCTGGTGTATTAGATATGACTGATGAAGAGTGGGATTTCACTATTAAGACAGATATGGATTCAGTATTCTATGTAACTCGTGAGTTTGGAAATATTATGAAGAAGAATCATTATGGAAGAATTATAAATATTGCTTCTATGTATGGTTTAGTTGGAAATATGGCTATGGGAACAATTGCTTATCATACTTCTAAAGGTGGAGTAGTTAACTTTACAAGAGCTGCTGCAAGTGAACTTGCAAAAGAAGGGATAACAGTTAATGCTATTTGTCCAGGATATTTTGATACTGAACTTACACATGATACACTTACAACTGATGAATTTACTGCATATATGAAAGGTACAGTACCAATTGGACGTTATGGTAAAGAAGGAGAATTAAATGCTGGAGCTATATTCCTTGCTAGTGATGAAGCAAGCTATGTAACTGGAGTTATTCTTCCAATTGATGGTGGATATACTTGCGTTTAATAAAATAAATAATAGGAAGATGAACAGTCTTCCTTTTTTATTGACAAAATTATTATTGATGATAAGATATGTTATCACAAGTTATCTATTATTAGTTGTTTTTGGAGGTTTTATGATTTGTACAAGTAATTATAAAAGATTAGATTCTAATGGATATAAAACATATTCTATATCTGGTGATAGAGGATTAGATGCTGGTTATACGAAAGATGTTTATCTTGATTTAGCTCCTAAAAAGGGATTTTGGAGAGAGTGGAAGAATAATAGAGGGAAAGTGCCATTTGAAGTAAATACTAAGTTTTATATTACTGAATATTGGAACCAAGTACTTTCAAAATTAGATCCAGAAAAAGTATATAAAGATTTAGATAATTCTATATTACTTTGTTATGAAGATAATATGGAGTTTTGTCATAGGCATGTTGTTGCAGCATGGTTTGAGTTATTATTTGATGTTCAAGTACCAGAGGTAATATCAGAAGAAGATAATTTGAAAGAAGTTGAAAGACCATCATATGTAAAAGACTATTTAGAAGAGGTAATGAAATCTACTCTTGATATGAGAGGTTTTAATTCTATAAGAGCATTATATTTATATAACAAGAGTGAAGAATATGAAAAATTAGCTATTGAAGATGGTGATAAGATTTTATATTATAAACGACTTGCTAATTATTTTAGAGAAACTGCTATTTGTGTAGAAGAAGAATACAAATCTAATAAAATTGAAAAAAAGAAAGCAAAACAAGATTAAATGAGTTATAATAATATATAGAGTAAACTGAAAGGCAACCTATATATGAAAAATAAGTATTACAAACGTTTAGATATTTTAAGAGTTTTTCTTTGTATAGCAATTCTCTTATATCATTTAGGATTATTGAAAGGTGGATATTTAGCAGTATGTGCCTTTTTTGCATTGAGTGGATATTTAGCAGCAATAACAAGTTTGAATAAAGAAAAATTTTCTTTTAAGGAATACTATTTAAATAGATTAAAAAAGATATATTTGCCTTTAGTTATTGTAGTATTTATAAGTGTTGCAGTTATATCTTTAATTCCTGATATAGTATGGTTAAATTTAAAACCAGAAACAACTTCAGTTTTACTTGGATATAATAATTATTGGCAACTAAATGCTAATTTAGATTATTTTGTTAGACATGTTTCATCACCATTTATGCATTTGTGGTACATGGCAATAATAATTCAATTTGAGTTAATATTTCCATTTATACTTGCACTTTTTAAGAAAATAGCGAAAAAAGTAAAAATATTACCTAGTATTATTTTAGGTATATTAAGTGCAGTTAGTTTTGTTTTGTTTATGTTAACTTTAAATAATTCTAATACAATGATTGCATATTATGGAACTATTGAAAGATTATTCTCTCTTTTATTAGGTGTTTTAATTGCGTTCATTCATTACTATTACAAACCATTTATTATTAATAAATTTAATATATATATTTTTAGTTTTTATATTGTTTTATTATCATTTTTATTTGTATTTATAAATTCAGGATCTAATTTATTTGGAATTAGTATGTTAATTTCTACTTTGATTAGTTTAAGACTAATATCTTATAGTAATATCGAGTCTTCTAACGATACTATTTTTGATAGGATTTTAACACATTCTTCTAAAATTACTTATTTGTTTTATTTAGTTCAATATCCTGTAATATATATTTTTCATCATTACAATCTAGTTATGTATATTAAAATTCCTTTAATAATACTTATTTCACTTTTGATATCATGTATTATTAATTATGCAATAACAAATATAAAAAAGATTAATATATTTAAAGTATTTGCACTTATTATTGTTATTCCTGTTTCTTTTTTTGGTATATATAAGTATGTTGTTGCAGAAGATTATACTAGTGAAATGAAAAAGCTTGAAGACGATTTAAATCAAAATAGATTGTTAATAGAAGAAAAACAAAAAGAATTTTTGGAAAACAAAAAGCGTGAAGAGGAAGAATGGGAAAGAACTTTAAATGATTTTAACAAGAGTGAAGAAGAACTAAAAGAAATTGTTAAAAATATGTATGTTGTTGGAATTGGAGATTCTGTTATGGAACTTGCAGTTAAACAATTATATAAACAATTTCCTAATGGATACTTTGATGGTTTAACTAATAGAACAGGTATTCAGCTTAATGGTCTTGTTAAAGATTTGCTTGATAAGGATGCTCTTGGTGATATTCTTATTCTTAATATTGGTACTAATGGTGGTTGGTCTGATGAGAGAAATGAAGAATTAATTAGGCTTGTTGGAAATAGAAAGATATTTTGGATTAATGCTACAAATCCTGATTATGCGTCATTTAATCCAAATTTAATTAAATTCGCTGAAAAACATGATAACGTATATATAATTGATTGGATTAGTGTTATAAATGAACATCCTGAATATTTAATTAGAGATCGTGTTCATCCAACTGTTTATGGTTGTTCTGTTTATGCTGAAACAATTTATAATGCAATATATGATGTTTTATTAGATGAGTTTAATAAAAAGAAAGAAGAAAAATTAAAAGAACATGAAATGGTTGAAAATAGTAAGATTACATTTGTTGGAAATGACTTATTAATTGGAGCTTATGATTATTTGAAAAAAGATTTTTCATCATCTTCATATATTATAGATAAGAAATTTGATTATTATTCTTTGAGGTTATCATTAGAACAAAAAATAAATAATAATGAATTGTCTCATAATCTAGTTTTCTTGTTTGATGATACTTCTAAGTTAAGTACAAAAGAATATAAAGGTTTAATTGAATTATGTGCTAACCATAATATTTATATTATTGATTTAACTAATGAAATAGATCTTAATTATTCTAATGTTACTGTTATAAAATTAAAAGATATTTTAGATTCTAGTGAAGAATATATGTCTTTTGATAAAGTTCATCTTTCATCTTCTGGATATGAACTTTTAAATAATAAAATCAAAGAATATTTAAAGAATTAATTTGATTTATGATATAATCTAGTAGGTGATTTGTGTGGCTAAAAATATTACTTTTTATAAATTAGAATTAAGAGATGTAAAAGAGAAGCTTGTTGTTGTAAAAGAAGCTTTATATAAAAAATGTATTAAACTTAATTTAGTTAAAGATAGTGATGCACAAGACAAATTAAGAGAAGAGATTAAGACTCTTTCTAATGATTATGAAGAACTTAATGATAAAGTTGAAGAATTAGAAAGAATAATAGAAGAAAAAAGAGAAAAAAATAAAAAGAGATAGAGGTTATTATGTACAACGTGATTGATATATTAGAAAATACTGCATCAAAATATAAAGATAAAATAGCAGTTATTGAAGAAAATAAAAAGATTACTTATGAAGAGTTTGTTCTTTTGAGTAAAAGAGTAGGTTCTTTCTTGGCGTCTAAAGATGCTTGTAGAGAACCTATAGCTATTTTTATGGATAAAGGAATTAATACTTTAGTATCTTTTTTTGGAAGTGTATATGCTGGTTGTTATTATACTTTAATAAATCCAACATTTCCAAAAGATAGAATTCTTCAGATAAATGATGTTTTAAAACCAAGATTTATTATTACAAATAAAGAGTTTATTGATTTTGCTAGAGAATGTTTTTCAAATTCTTTAGTATTAGATATTGAAGATATAATTAATTATGAAATAGATGAAATTAAATTAGGAAAATTTCGCCTTGAACATATTGATTATGATCCTTTATATATTAATTTTACTTCAGGTTCAACAGGTATTCCTAAAGGAGTAGTAATATCACATAGATCAGTTATTGATTTTATTGACAAGTTTACTAAAATATTTGATTTTAATAGTGATGATGTAATTGCAAATCAGGCACCATTTGATTTTGATGTTTCAGTTAAAGATATTTATTCAGCTATTATGGTTGGAGCAACTCTTTTGATAATTCCTAAAAGATTATTTTCTAGTCCAGCAATGCTTTTAGATTATTTATGTGAAAATAATCCAACAACTCTTACTTGGGCAGTTTCAGCGCTTTGTTTGATTACTACTTTTCATGGGCTTGATTATAAAGTTCCTAATACTGTAAAAAAGGTATTATTTAGTGGAGAAGTAATGCCTTTGAAACATTTGAATATTTGGATGGATAAGCTTCCAAATGCAATGTTTGTAAATGTATATGGACCAACAGAAATTACTTGTAATTGTACATATCATATAATTGATAGAAATAGGGTTTATGATAAAATTCCAATAGGTAAAAGTTTTCCTAATGAACGAGTTTTTTTACTAGATGAAGCTAATAAAATAATTACTGAAAAGAATAAAACTGGAGAAATTTGTGTTGCTGGTACTTCTTTAGCACTTGGTTATTATAATAATAAAGAACAAACAGATAAACATTTTATTCAGAATCCTTTAGTAGATAAATATAATGAAATAATTTATAAAACTGGTGATTTGGGTTATTATGATGAAAATGATGATCTAGTATTTACTGGAAGAGTTGATTTTCAAATTAAGTATCAAGGCCATAGAATTGAGCTTGAAGAGATTGAAAAAGCAATAATGCAATTTGATTCTATTGTTAGAGCGTGTTGTATTTTTGATAGTGAAAAAGAGAAACTATATGGTTTTTATATTGGAAATATTGATAAAAAAGAACTTCATGTTATGTTGAAAGAAAAGTTGCCACAATATATGATACCAAGTAAACTAATTCAAGTTGATGAGTTTCCATTAACTAAAAATGGGAAAATTGATAGAAAGAAATTATTATTAGAGAAGGAGTAGTGTATGTTAGATTATAATAAAATTATAAGTAAGTTTGATACTCCAACTTATATATATGATATTGAAGAATTAAATAATAGATTAGATTATTTAAAATCAAAATTTAATAAAGATTATAATTTTGTTTATGCTGTAAAAGCTAATACTTTTATTGCTAAAGAAGTAGATAAAAAAGTAGATAGATTTGAAATATGTTCTAAAGGAGAATTTGATATTTGTCATAATTTAGGTCTTAATCATAATAAAATGGTTATTTCTGGTGTTAATAAAGATAATAATTTTATTGAAAGTATTATTAGTAATTATGATGATATTTTGAAATATACTATAGAGTCATATAATCAATATAAATTACTTGATAATCTATCAATTAAATATGATAGGGTAATACATGTTTTGATTAGATTAACTAGCGGCAATCAATTTGGAGTATCAGTTGATGATTTAAAAAGAATAATTGAAGAAAATAAAAATGAGTTACTTGTAATAGATGGAATAGAATATTTTTCTGGTACTCAAAAGCATTCATTAAAACGTATTGAAAAGGAAATTGATATGTTAAATGAATTGGTTGAAGACATTGAAAATAATATGAGTTTTGAAATTCATGAGATTGAATATGGTCCAGGGCTTCCTGTTTTCTATTATCAAGATGATGTATTTGATGAAGATAGTTTTCTTAATGATATAAATGATATAATTGGTAAGATTACCAATAAAGTTATTTCTTTAGAAATTGGAAGAAGTATAGCTGCTTCTTGTGGTAGTTATGTTACAAAAGTAGTAGATATTAAGAATAATAAAAATGGTAATTTTGTTATAGTAGATGGAGGAATTAATCATCTTGTTTATTATGGTCAAACTATGGCTATGAAAATTCCTTTCTTTGAAATACTGCCAAAAAAAGAAAAAGAAAAAGAAGTATATAATTTGTGTGGATCGCTATGTACTATTAATGATTTTTTAGTAAAAAATATAGAAGTCCCAAAACTAGATATAGGTGATATATTTGTATTTAAAAGGGTAGGTGCATATTCATCTACTGAGGGTATTTCTTTATTTTTAAGTAGAGATTTACCTAAAATAGTTGTTCATACTGAAAAAGATGATATACTAGTAAGGGAAAATATTAAAACTAGTTATTTGAATTTTCCTAATTATGAAATGGAGGATAAAAAATGGATAAATTAATTGAAATATTAGAAGAATTACAACCAGATGTAGATTACAATACATGTGAAGATTTAGTAGATGGAAGGCACTTAGATTCTTTAACTATATTATCTTTAGTATCAGAAATAGAAGATGAATTTGATGTTGAAATTCCAACAGTTGAAATAATTCCTGCTAATTTTAATTCTGCTAAAAGTATAATGGCATTAATAAATAAATTAAAAGAGGAATAATAAATGTCATATTTTGACTTGGAATTTGCTTTTATTTTTATTCCAATTGTAATATTAATATTTAGCATAGTTCCTAAAAAAATAAAACCAGCAATTTTGCTTGTTGCTAGTTATTTATTATTTTTTATGATAAGTAATTTACTTGTCATATTTTTATTGTTATCTACTTTGTCAATATACTTAGCAGGAATAAGAATAAAAAGTATAAATGAACTAAGAGATAAAGAATTATTAAATGCCAATAATGATAAAAAAGAAATTAAAGAGAAATATAAGAAAAGGAAAAAGAGAGTTTTATTATTAGTTATATTGTTTAACATATCTTTCTTATTTGTATTTAAATATTTAAGATTTTTTACTATGAATTTAAATTCAATCTTGGATTTGTTTGGTGTAAGTAAATTAAGATTATTAAAGTTTGCAGCACCAATAGGTATTTCTTATTATACTTTAATGGCAATATCTTACATAGTAGATGTATATAATGAAAAGATTGAAGCAGACAGAAATATATTAAGACTATCTTTGTATTTATCATTCTTTCCTCAAATAATGGAAGGGCCAATTGCAAAATATTCTGAAACTGCTGAGCAATTATATAATGCTAAAAAAGTAACATATAAAAACTTTTGTTTTGGATATCAAAGAATATTATATGGTTTTTTTAAGAAATTTGTTATAGCAGATAGATTAAATGCAGTTGTAAAAGTAGTTTTTAATCATTATACTTCGTTTGGTGGTCTTTCTATTTTTTTAGGAATAGTATCATATACAGTTTTGTTATATATGGAATTTTCTGGTACTATGGATGTAGTATGTGGAACAGGAGATATATTTGGTGTTAACATTCCAGAAAACTTTAATCAGCCATTCTTTTCTAAAAATATATCAGAATTTTGGTCTAGATGGCATATTAGTTTAGGACATTGGTTTAAAGACTATATCTTTTATCCAGTATCACTTTCTAAACCTTTAAAAAGAATTACTTCAAGTTTAAGAAAAAAGTTAGGGGCACATTATAGTTCTTTGATTGCTGGTGCTATTGCATTATTTTGCGTTTGGTTTTTAAATGGATTGTGGCATGGTGCAGGATGGCCATTTTTAATGTTTGGAATGTATCATTTCTTTCTTATTTTAATGGGTAATATATTTGAGCCTATTATTCAAAAATTATGTACAAAATATAATATAGATAGACAAAAGAAACCATATGTTATATTACAAATTATTAAAACTTCCTTCTTTGTTTTTATTGGTGAGATGTTTTTTAGAGCTGAGACAGTAGGACAAGGATTTGGAATGCTTATTAGAATGTTTACAAGATTATTTGTTTTGAAAAGTAATGAAATAGCAAGATTTGGATTAGATTTTAAAGATTTCTTAGTAATTATATTAGGTATAATATTTGTATTTATAATTGGTATTATGAGAGAAAAGAAGATAAATGTAAGGGAAGAAGTATCTTCTAAAAATATTGCAATTAGATGGTTATTATATTACTTATTAATTTTTGCAATAATTATATTTGGAGCATATGGACCTAGTTATTCTCCTGTAGATCCAATTTATGCTGATTTTTAGGAGGAATTATGAAAAATATTATTAAGAGTTTTGTATTTGTAATTATTTTTATTGTTCTTCTATCTTTATCAATTTACTTTTTAATGCCAAGATATAATTTTGATAAGTATGATGTACTAGATGTAGCTGAATATGAGATACTTGAAGAGAAAAAGGATACTATTGATACTTTATTTGTTGGAGATAGTTTAGTATATTCAGCAATTTCTCCTATGGAAATATGGAATGAGTATGGATTTACTTCTTTTGATTGTTCAACTCCTGCTCAATTAATGGAAACTAGTTATGAGTATATTAAAAGGGCAGTAGATACACAACATCCAAAAGTAATTGTATTTGAAGCTAATGTATTATTTAGAGATCCTGCTAAAAGAACTAATGAAAGAAAATGGGATGATTTTGTAAATAGATATGTATTTGTTTCTGATTATCATGATAATTGGAAAAGTGTATTTTTTGGAGAAGATATTATTAATGTAAATAAAGGTTATATTCTTATAAAAAAAGTAAAAAAAGCTAAAAATAAGAATGACTATATGGAAGATAAAGAATTTAAATTTGAAATTCCTGATGAAAACTTTGAATATTTTGATAAAATTTATAAAATATGTGAAGATAATAATATTAAGCTAGTATTATTAAGTATTCCAAGTATGAAAAGTTGGAATTATGCTAAAGATAGTTTTATTAAAGAATTTGCAAAAAAATATAATTTAGATTATTTAGATTTAAATTTAGAAAATCCATTAGATATTGATTGGGAGAATGAAACAAAGGATGAAGGTAGTCATTTGAATTATTTAGGTGCAAAAAAAGTTTCCTTTTATTTAGGAAACTATTTGAAATCTACTGGTTTAGTTATTAATCATAAAGATGATTCTAAGTATGATTCTTGGAATAAATCATATGAAAAATATTTAAAACAATTTGATTTAGATTAAGATGATTGCTGTTGCATAATCTCCATCATGAGATATAGAAAGAGAGATATTTATATTTTTATATTCTTTTTCTAATTCATTGTGAAGAATAATAAATGGAGCACCATCGTTGTTATGAGATATTTCAATATCTTTTAAGGAATAGGTATCTATTCCTTTTTTTATGGCTTTTAAAAAAGCTTCTTTAGCACAATATAATCCAGCTATCGTTTGATTGTTGTTATTTTTCTTTTGAATATATTCAATTTCTTTTTCATTGAATATATTTTTCATGAATTTTTCTTTATTTTTTATTTTTTCCATTCTATTAACGTTTAAAATATCAATTCCAACACTATTCATAATTATCACTTCCATATATATTATACAATTTTTATTTTTTAAAATCATTTCAATTTGATATAATATTTAGTGTGGAGGTTATTATGAATAAAATTGTTTTGGCATCCAACAATAATCATAAAATAAAAGAATTTAAAGAAATGTTAAATGATTATGAAATATTATCTTTAAAGGATATTGGATTTGATTCTGAAATAGAAGAAAATGGTAATACCTTTCTTGAGAATGCTACTATAAAAACAGATACTATATTTAATTTTTTAAAATATAGAAAAGATAAATATATAATTGTTGCTGATGATTCTGGATTGTGTGTTGATTCATTAAATGGAGAGCCTGGTATTTACAGTGCTAGATATTCTAGTGTTCATGGTGACTCTAAAAAGAATAGAGAAAAGTTAATTAAGAATTTAAAAGGTAAAGATAGGAATGCTCATTTTGTTTGTACAATTGTCGTTTGTTATCCTGATTTTTCTCATAAAAGTTTTGTTGGAGAGACTTATGGTAAAATAATAGATGAAGAAAGAGGAAATACTGATTTTGGTTATGATTCGATATTCCTTTCTGATGAACTTCATAAAACTTTTGGAGAAGCAACAGCTGAAGAAAAGAATAAAGTGTCACATAGAGGAAGAGCTATTGAAAAGTTAATAAAGGGATTGTAATATAATTATAAGGAGTTTAAAATGTCCCATATAAAAGAAAAAAAAGAATTATTAAAACTAAAATATTATTTGGAATCATTGGCAGGAGAGAAGGCTAGCTATGATATTGTTTCAAGATTATTTAATAATGTTGTGCCAAAAAATGTTCATGGTAAAAATCTAGTAGGAGTAGTTGTAGCTGGAGCAGGAAATGATAAAACAACAGGATTTATGCCTTTTCATAATACAATTTATGTTCCTTTTAAGCCTTTTTTGGTAGAGACTCAAGAAAGTGCTGAAAATTTGGGAGAAGTATTTGATTATGATGATTATGATAAACTTTCTGCTTATTATAGACTTTTTGCTGCATTACATGAAGCTGAACATGGTTATCAATTTTTAATTGCTAATGAAAAAATACCATTTAAGTATAATGAAGTTAAAGATGGATACAAATATTTAGTCATGCATTGTTTTAATAAACATAATTATGTTAAACATTGCTCTAGAAAAGATAATCCTATTATAAAAAAATATTTTGAAAACCCATATGATTACGTATTTGAAAGAAATGCTATGGTTGAAGCATGTGATGATACAAGCTTTATTGCTGGTGAGATGAAAGATGATGAAATAAGAGATATATTTGATTCTTATAAGGATTCTATTATGGTTAATGGTTATGAGGCTAGTAGAATGGGATCTATGATTTATACATATGAATCTTTATTACCTAAGAATATGTATGATAAAGTTGAAAAAGATAGTAATATGCCTATGGAAGAAAGGGCTCGTTTTGGATTAGAAGTTGATGAAGAAACAAGAGCAAAAGTATTAGTTAAAGCAAGAAAATCTAAATTAAATTTATAGAGTAAAGGTGGTTATATTTATGACTGAAGGAGAAAAAAGACTTTTTATAGTAACATTAAGTTTCATATTTCAAGTTGTTTTTTCTATGTCACTTGGAGCTTTACTAAGTGAACTAGCGCTTGTAATAAGAATAGTTTATTTTATATTATGCTTGCTTCTTGTTTTAGAAATAACAAAAAATACTAGAAGTCTAAGTGCTAATCTTCCTTGGATTGTTTTAATTCTTATATTGCCTGCGGCTGGTACTATGTTATATTTGTTTATTGGTAATGATTTGCATAGTAGTAAAACTTTAAAGAAAGTAAATAAAGAAGTAGATTATGCTAAAAAATATTATGTTCAAGATAAAAAGGTTCTTAATGATATAACTAATAATAATTTAGATAAGTTAAATTATTTAGCAACTAATGCTAATTTTCCAGTTACTAGAAATAATATTGTTAAATATTTTCCTCTAGGGGAACTTGCTTATGGAAAAATGTTAGAAGAATTAAAGAAAGCTAAAAAATATATTTTCCTTGAATATTTTAGAATAGAAAGAGGAGATATGTGGAATTCAATACTTGAAATACTTAAAGAAAAAGTAAAAGAGGGTGTTGAAGTTAGACTTATTTATGATGATTTTGGTTCTATTGCGCCACTTCCTAATGATTATAATAAACAATTGGAAGAATTTGGAATTAAGGTAGTGGTATTTAATGAAGTTAAACCTTTTCTTGGAATTGTAATGAATAATAGAGATCATAGAAAAATTATGATAATAGATGGATTAGTAGCATTTTGTGGAGGTATTAATCTTGCTGATGAATATATTAATAAAAAAGAAAGATTTGGCCATTGGAAAGATAATGCCTTAATGATTAAGGGTGAAGGAGTCTATAATTTTATAGTTATGTTCTTATCTTTATGGAATGCTTATACTCATGAAGATATTGATTATAAAGTATTTAAAGTAGATCAAAAAAGAAAATATAAAGAAAATGGATATTTATCTGCATATTGTGATAATCCTTTGAATAGTGAAAATGTTGGAGAGAATGTTTATTTAAATATTATTAATCAGTCTAAAAAGTCATTATTTATATCTACACCTTATTTGATTATTGATTCAGAATTAAATAAAGCCTTGATATTAGCTGCAAAAAGGGGAGTAGATGTTAGAATAATTGTTCCAGAAATTGCAGATAAGAAAATTGTATATAGTTTGTCTGCATCTTATTTTCCTAATTTGATTGCTAATGGTGTAAAAATATATACTTATACACCTGGTTTTATGCATTCAAAGGTATTTGTTGCTGATGATAGAGTTGCAACAGTTGGAACGTTTAATTTAGATTATAGAAGTCTTTATTTGCATTTTGAATGTGGTGTATATATGGAAGATGTTAATGAAATAAAAAATATAAAAAAAGATTTAGTAGATGCAATAAAACTATCTCGTTTGCTTACTATGGAAGATACTAAAGCTGGTTTCTTTAAAGAAATATGGCAAGGGATACTTAGACTTATTGCACCACTTATGTAATATTTTAGGGGGATTATGAATGATAATTAAAATGAATGATTTTATATCTATGTATCTTGCAATTATGCATAAAAATGGACTTGATCATATATTAATATCAGATTTTATAGAAATAGTTAAACTTATATATGATTCTTCAGAATTTGAAGATATAACAGAACGTTTAGATTTATTTCAGATTAAAGAAGAGAACTTTTATGAGCATCCATTTACCAAATCTTTAGATGATAATGGTTTATGGATTTTTGAAATAACAGATGAACAAACTGAAGAAATTTTTGATAAATTTGATAGTGAAACAGATTTATTAACAAAAGCTATAAATAAGTATGCTTTTTCCAAATATTTAGAAACTCAAACAGATGGAACAATAAAAATGGAATGTGATGATCCAGATGGTGATTATACATTAAATAGAGTTACAGAGCCTTTCAACGAGTGTGAAACAATATTATTTACTGATGGGACAATAGAAGATTTGGGTGTTAAACATTCTGATCAAATGTATTCTTCATATAGAGATATAATAGTAAAAGGTTCTACTTTTACAATACTTGTAGATTATCAAAACAAAAAGCCTTTGGCAGCTGAAATGAGAGTATCTACAATGATTGATTATTCTATGGTTTATGAAGAAGCAAAGAAATTAATGATGGGCTTAAGTTTTGCATATGATGAAGATATAAAAGATAGTCCTAAAGTATACAAATTTAAAAGAAATTAAATAAATAAAACACATTAGTGTTTTTTTATTTTATATTTACACATAATCTTTTTATTGTGATATACTATATTTGTTTGTAGTTTAGAAAGAGGTTTTGTTTAATGAAAGATAATAATAGTAATAACAAAGTAAATGAAATTAAGGAAAATCAAAATGAAGATAAGATTATTAAAAAATCTAGTAAAAAGGCAAGTAATGAAAAAGTAAAAAAAGGTAATAAAAATAATAAAGAATTATCTAAAAATAAAGAAGAGAATAAAATAGAACCTAAAGAAACTAATGAAAAAGTAAGTAGAGAAGATTCTAATAAAGAAAAGAATAATGAATCTATTCAAGAAAACAATCAAATAGTATCTAATAATATAGAAGAGAAAGAATTAAAAGAAAAGAAAAATGATAATAAAATAGAAAAAGATTTAGAAGTTACAGAATCTAAGATAGATGATGAAGAAATAAGTAGAGAAGTTTCTATTAAAGAAAATAATCAAGTAGTATCTAAAAATAAAGGAAAGAAAAAGTATATAGTAACTATAATTGTTTTATCAATTTTATTATTTTTTGTTTTTTTATTTATTTTATATTGTTTTGCTATTCCTTTTAATGCATCTATTAGTATTGAAGGTGATACAAAAACAACGTCAGGAGAATTATCATTTGATGTTAAAGTAAATGGAAATAAATCTATTGTAAATACATATTATGCTATAGATCCTTTTGATGAAAATGATAAAAGTTATTATGAAAAAGTTAGTTCAAGTGGTTCATCTCATAGTAAAAAAATTGAATTTGAAAATTTACAAATACCTGTTGGTAAAAGAAAGATATGTATATATGTAGAATCCTTTTTATTTACAAAAGATGTAGCTTGTGAAGAGTTAGAGTTTGATTTTGGTTATATTAATCAGTTTGATAGTAAAGAAGTTATTAATATTGATGATAATACTAGAGTTGTTAAAAATGAGTTATTAATTATTTTTAATGATGAAGCAACAGATGAAGAAATTAATAAGCTTATAGATAGATTTAATGGTGAAGTTGTTGGTAGAATATACTACAGTAAAATGTATCAAGTTAAGTTTAAAACAAGTAATAGCAAAGATTTAAATCGTTTAATTGATGTATTTAAACAGGAAGATATTGTAGATGCTGTTAGTTATAATATGGTTTTTAAAACTAATTCTTCATATGCAGTAAATGATGAAAAATATAAAGATGATGATTGGAATAATAGTAGACCATCAGGAAGAAACTGGTATCTAGAAGTAATAGAAGCAAGAGATGCATGGGACTTGATAAAAAGCCCAAAAAGAATTAATGTAGGAGTAATAGATAATCCAATTAATAATTTACACGAAGATTTAAGATTACCTGAAGAGAATATTTTTTATTTGCCATCTGATGATTTTAAGACTTATGAATCTGTAGTTAAATATATAAATTCCAATAGTAAAGATAATGGCGGTCGTAATCAGCATGGAACACATGTTGCTGGAATTATTAGTGCTTTACATAATAATGTTGGATTAGCAGGAATAGGACTTAATACAAATCTATATTTTTCAAATAGTTGGAGATTTGATTATAATTTTTGGGATAATACTTTTCTAGAGTTAAGTATAGGGCATGATGAAGATCAAGCTTCACTTATATTTGCTTTATCAAATTTAATTATGTCTAATTGTCGTGTTATTAATTTGAGTATGGAAAGTGATGAATTTCTTGGAAATGACTATTACAATAGCTCAGATTATTTTGAGCTTTATGTTACGCTTTTAGATGAAGTATTTAAGTCATTTGATGAAGCAGGAAAAGATTTTATAATAACTAAGGCAGCAGGAAATGAAGATCGTGATGCATCTGGTTATTTTCTTAATAGAGCATTTAGAACTTCTGACTATGTTAATCCACATTTGATTATTGTAGGAGCTTTAGATTCTATTGATTTAAGTGATGAAGATGAAGATGCTGAAATAGTATATAGTAAGGCTAGTTTTTCTAATTTTGGAAATTTTGTTGATATATTTGCTCCTGGTGTTGATATTCCAAGTACTTTAGGAAATAAGAGTGAATACTATTTAATGGATGGTACTAGTCAAGCAGCGCCTATTGTTGCTGGAGTAGCTGAACTTATTTATTCAGTTAATCCTAATTTGACATATTATGAAGTTAAAAATATTATAGAGAATACTGGCGAAAAGGTATTAGATAATAATGGAAGAACAGGACATATAGTTAGTGCTAAAAAAGCTGTTCAAGCAGCAATAAATTATGATGGTCCTATTTCAAATGAGAAAAAGGATAGATATGGATTTGTTCAAGGGTCAATAGTAGATGCTAAGACTGATAAACCATTAGGTGATGTTTATGTATGGGCTAAAGAAGTTAATGGTCACAAGCATTTCTTTGCTAATACTACTGTAGGAGGATATAGTATTATTCTTCCTGAAGGTATATATAATCTTAGTTTCAGTTTTGATGGATATGTAAGAGAAACAATATATAATGTTGTAGTTACAGAAGGTGTAGTTACATATAATGTAAAATTATCAATGGTTGATAATAAAAAAGGAAATGGAATTGCTGTTGGAACAGTTAAAGATGCTATAGTAAGAGATAAAATAGTACCAAATGCTACTATGAAGTTCTATAGAGGTTTAAATAATGTTGATGATAGTGATCTTGCTTTAACTGTTCAAAGTGATAGTTATGGAGATTATGAAGCTAGCTTAGATCCTGGAAATTATACAGTTGTTGTTAGTGCTGATAATTATATTACTGGTAAGTGCTATGTTGTTTCAATTCCTGGTGAGAAAAAACAAAATCAAGATTGTACAATAAGTCCTGTTTTAAATGAGGGAGAAATAAGAGCTGTATTAACATGGGATTATCGACCATACGATTTAGATTCTCATTTATTGGGGCCAACTCCTGATGGTAATAGATTTCATATTTTTTACTATAATAAAAATTACGATTTTGATGGTGTAAACTATGATAACTTAGATGTTGATGATAGAAGTAGCTATGGACCTGAAACAATTTCAGTATATAAAAATGTTAATGGTGAATACCTTTATTTGGTACATGATTATTCTAATAGACATCTTAGTGATTCTAATAGTTTAGGCAATTCTTCTGCTCAAATTAAATTATATGTTTATGGTAGAACGGAACCATATATATTTAATGTTCCAAATAAACCTGGTACTGTTTGGAAAGTATTTAAAATATCTAATGGAGAAGTAATACCAATTAATGAAATGAGTTACGAAGTTGATCCTTCAATGGTTGGAAAATAGTTATTTTCTGTAAATAATAAAAGGACACTAAAAAGTGTTCTTTTTTTGACTCTATTTTATTTTTTAATTTTGTGTTATGATAATATAGATAGTATATTAGGTGACGATATGAATAATGTTAAGATAGTTTTTACTGACTTAGATAGTACTTTAACTAAAGAGCCTGGAGTAGTAGATATTAAAAATAAAGAAATATTTGAAAAGTTAAAAGAAAAAGGTATATATGTTGTTATTAATACAGGTAGACCTTTAAGTTATATTATTCCAATATGTAAAAAGTTTTCTACTAGTAGATTTGTAATAGCATCTAATGGTGCCGAAATATATGATATAGAAGAAGATAAGATGCTATTTCATAGTTTAATAGATAAAGAATCATTAAAAATGCTTGATTCTTTGATTAAAAAATATAATTTATTTTTTATGGCTAATAGTGGTAAGAAAAGATATTCAAATAAAAAAGAAAATAAATATATTATAATGGATAGTTTGGAAAATCTTAGTGATGTATCACAAGTAGTTTTAGAATCATATAGTTCAGATGATATGAAACTTTTGAAAGAAGATTTAAGTAAAGATACATCTTTAATAATTGCTAATCAAACAAGACATGTTGTAGAAAATAAATTATTGTATGTTGACATTGTAAATAAAAATGTTTCAAAAGGAATAGCTTTAGAGTTTTTGAGCAATTACTTAGGTATTTCTCTTGATGATACTATGGGAATAGGTGACTCTGGAAATGACATTGAAATGCTTAAAAAGACTTATTATAAAGTAGCTGTAGAGAATGCTACTGATGAATTAAAAAATGTTGCAAATATTATTACTCTTTCTAATAAAAATAATGGAGTATATGATATTTTAGATAGGCTATATAAAGAATTAAAATAGGAGGATTTATGTTAAGTAATCGAAGAGAGGAAGAATATGATATTACTAAAGCAGTTGACAGTATTAGAGCTTTAGGAATAGATATGATTAATGAAGCTAAAAGTGGACATCCTGGAATAGTTTTAGGAGCTGCACCAATTATTACTACACTTTATAAAAATCATATGAAAGTTGATTTAAAGAATGATCAATGGATTAATAGAGATAGATTTGTTATGTCAGCTGGACACGGATCTGCTCTTCTTTATGCTACTTTGTTTTTGTCTGGATTTGATATTCCTTTTGATGAACTTAAAAATTTTAGAAAACTTGATTCACTTACTCCAGGACATCCTGAATATGGAGTAACAAAAGGAGTAGATGTTTCAACTGGCCCACTTGGTCAAGGGTTTGCTACAAGCGTTGGTATTGCTCTTAGTGAACGATATTTAAGAACTTTTTTTGGAGAGAATGTAATTAATTATAATACTTATGTGTTATGTGGTGATGGAGACCTAATGGAGGGTATAAGCTATGAAGCAGCTTCTCTTGCAGGGCACTTAAATTTAAACAAATTAATTGTTTTATATGATTCTAATGATGTAACTCTTGATGGAGAGCTTAAATCTTCATTTAATGAGAATATTAAAGAAAGATTTGAGGCAATGAATTGGAATTATATACTAGTTGATGATGGTGAAAATACTGATAAAATTGATGAAGCTATTGAAGAAGCAAAATCATCTTTAATGAAGCCAACTATTATAGAGATTAAAACAATAATTGGTAGATATAGTAAAAATGAAGGTACTTGTAAAGTTCATGGTTCTCCACTTGATCCTGAAGATATAATTAATATTAAGAAAACTTTAGATTTACGTGAAATACCATTTACAGTTTCTCAAGAAGCTCAAAATATGATGAGAGAAAGTATAGTTGATAGAAATATAATTCATATTTCAGAATGGAATGAAGCAGTAGATAGTTTAGATGATGATTTAAAAGGTTTACTTAATATTTTAATTAATAATAAAGTTTCTATAAAGCTTACTGAGATTGATTATGAGGCTCCAGAAGATGGAAAAGATTCTACAAGGAATGTATCAGGAAAGATATTAAATTCTATTGCTAATTCTTATCCTTTCTTAATTGGAGGAAGTGCTGATGTTTCTAAGTCAACTATGGCTAGAATTAATAATACAGATGATAATTCTTATGAAACTCCACTTGGAAGAAATATTAATTTTGGTATAAGAGAACATGCAATGGGAGCAATTGCTAATGGGCTTGCACTTTCTCATTTGACTCCATTTGTTTCTACATTTTTCTCTTTTTCTGATTATTTGAAACCAGCAATTAGGATGAGTGCATTAATGGATTTACCTGTAATATATGTATTTAGTCATGATTCTATAAGTGTAGGTGAAGATGGACCAACCCACCAACCAATTGAGCAGTTAGCAGCACTTAGATCTCTTCCTAATTTTGATGTTTATCGTCCTGCAGATGCTAATGAAACTATAGGAGCTTATAAAGCAATTCTTGAACTTAGAAAGCCAGCTGCCATTATTCTTGGTAGAAATAAAGTTAAGATTGAAGAAAATACTTCTAGTAGTGAAGTTATAAATGGAGCATATATTGTTGAAGAAGAAATAGATGATTTAGAGGCAATTATTATTACATCTGGAGAGGAACTTGAACTTACAATGGATGTTTATAAAGGCCTATTAGAGAAGGGTTATGGTATTCGTGTAGTAAGTATGCCTTCTCAAGAAAGATTTGAATCTATGAATGAGGAATATAAAGAGTTTATATTACCAAAGGATGTTAAGACTTTTGTTATTGAAGCTAGTGCTTCTTTATCATGGTATAAATATGTACAAGATAAAGAGTTCTTATTTACGATTGATGAGTTTGGAAAGAGTGGTAATAGAAAAGCAGTATTAGATAAATTTGGATTTAATGCTGCCAATATTCAAAGTGTTATTGAAAGAAAGCTTAATGAATAGCTTTCTTTTTTTGTAAAAATATGTTGTATTAATTTCTATTTTTTAGTATATTATGTACAGGAGATGATTATATAATGGATATATTTATAAGTATTCTTAAATATTTATTTGTTTTTATATTGGGTGCTGCAGCAGGATTTTTTCTTGCAAAACATTTTATGCAAAAATATATTAAAAAGAACCCACCAATTAATGAAGAAATGATTAAAGCTTTGATGTCACAAATGGGTAGAACACCATCTCAAAAACAAGTTAATCAAATGATGAAACAGATGAATAAATATATGTAACTACGTAAGTAGTTCTTTTTTTTAACATTTTTTTACATTTAATTTTATAAAAATCTAATAATATATTTTTTTTAAAAATGTGTGATGATAAAATGTTTATGTAATAATAAGAAAGGAGAATATATTATTATGAAATTAAAAAGTTTTTTGGCATTATCACTGTTAGTTTTTTGTTTCTTTTTAACAAATAATGTTTATGCCGATACGAAGGATTGTTCAGCTCGTAATTATTATTCATTTGAAGAAGCTGAAAAGTTCTTAAAGTCAATTAAACTTCATGATGAATCCAAGACTACATATCAAATAGGTGATAAAGTATACGTGGATATTTATGGAGAACCAAGAGATACAAGTGTAACTATGAGTGTTACTCTTCGTAAGGTAAATGAACTTACTCCTAACTACACTACATGGTTAAAAAATACTGTTGGTACTGATGATGATAAGGGGCAAGCTTACTTTGTTATTCCAGATTTCCTTGGAAATGGAGAATATGAAGTTTGGTTTTATACATATTATAAAGAAACAAAAGAAATACAAGGATATTATTCAGTAGATGGAGAGCAGATGCCTATTTATAAGGAAAAGTGTAGAAATTACATGCCTAGTGAAAGTGAAGCTAATGCATGGGATGGAGTATACATTCCTAATTCAACTGCTAAGTTTACTGTTGTAGAAAAAAAGGAAGAAGTTAAAGACATATTAGAAAGTATTGAATTTAAAGAGCCTGTTGCTTATTTCGGTAGTGATTACCAATTTACTGTTAAAACAAAAGAACCTATTAGTAAAGTAGTATTACAATTCCTTAAAGATAGAGGACCAGCTACACAACCAACTGGATATTTTGATACTTATGCTTTCTTCGATAGTGATGCAACTACTAATACTGCAACTGTTGCTGTTCCTACTTATGGAGTTAATTATGTTTATCCAGGAGATTATAAATTAACTGGCGTTATTGTATATGATAAAAATAATAATATGACATCATATACAACTGATAAATATTTAGCACAAACTAGTAATTATTTTGTATATTTTGATAGTAATACATATTTAAAATTAGAAGAACCACAATCTAATTTTATGGCTGAAGGTTATTTTGAATTAAGATGGTTAAATTATAGTAATACAAATGCTGTAATAGGAGAGAGAGTTCCTATTGAAAAAGAATTCTATTTTGATGAAGGTAACTATGGTGTTAAATCAGTATTATTAACATTCTATAATGATATCAATAATACTATGTTTAGTTCATATTTAAAAGATATTAATAATGAATCATATATTATTGTTCCATCTATTGCAAAAGAAGGTACTTATAGACTTCAGTCAGCAGTAATTGTAATTAAAGATTTATATAATAATGATGAATTTCAATCTATAGTTACTGAATCTGATATGTATAAAGCAATTTTTGATCAGACTATAACTGTTAAAGAGCCTGTTATAAGTAATAAAGATGCAAGTGTATTATATTTTAATGCATTTAATCTTGATGAAGCATCATATGATGTAATTAATGCTTCAAAGTCAACAGCAATTATTAATATTTATGCTGGAGAACAAGAGGTAATTCCTTCTAGATTATTCTATTTAATAAAAGATACTACAAGACAGTTAATAATTGAATCTAACGGAAATGAATGGGTATTTAATGGAACTGATATTGAAGAAGTTAAACCACTTAATGTTTCTATGGAATTAACTGACTTAGAAAATACAGATTTACCTGATAATATTAAAAAGTCATTTGGGACTGATGCAATGGCAGTAGTTTTCCCTAACAATGGAAGTTTACCTGGTAAAGCTTTAATAAGAATTAAAAATCAAACATTATATAAGAATATGACTGGAGATAAGTTCTACATTTATTATGTTGATGAAGCTGGTCATAGGTTAAATAGAGTAGCTACAGAAATACAAAAATCATATAATGGTTATGTTGAATTTTATATTAATCATAATTCTACTTATATTATTTCTAATACAGAAGTTACTGATAATGAAGTTTTAGGTAATGATGAACAAATATTAAAAGTAAATTCTCCTAATGCTGCTGCTATTAGTACTCCTGAAGAAGCATCAAATGCTTTATTATATATGTTAATTGGTGCAAGTTTTGTAGTTATACTTGGAATAATTGTTTTACTTATTTCAAATAAGAAAACTCAAAAATTAGCACTTCAAATTGCAGAAGATAAAGAAGAATCTAAAGATAAAAAAGATAAAAGCTAATAATTATTATTAAAACCTCTTATTTTAAGAGGTTTTTTAATTTGCTTTAGTATTAAATATATATGATTTTTTACATATAAATATTGACTAATTCTATAAATAATGTTAAAATCTTAATGTTTGTAGCCTCTATAGCTCAAACCGCATTGAAGAGGTAGAAACACTTTGGTGTACCTTAAGAGCGAGCCAGACAAATAAAAAAGGAGGTAATTACATGAAAGCAGTTATTAAAGTAGGTGGGAAACAAGTTCTTGTTTCTGAAAATGATGTTATCTATGTAGAAAAGTTAGATGCTTCTGAAGGAGAAACTATTAAGTTTAATGAAGTATTAATGCTTGATTCTAAAGTAGGTAATCCTTACGTTGATGGAGCTGTTGTAGAAGGAAAAGTTGAAAAACATGGTAAACAAAAGAAAATCGTTGTTTTCAAATATAAACAAAAAGATAGATCTAATCGTAGAACTCATGGACATAGACAACCTTATACAAAAGTTACTATTACAAAAATAGCAGGATAATATGATTAAGATTAATGTAATTGGAAAGAATGATAAAATTGAGATTTTAGGACATGCAATGTATGATGATTTTGGTAAAGATATTGTATGTGCTGGTGTTTCAAGTATTGTTATTACAACAATTAATGCCATTCTTGAGTTTGATAAAGATTACATAAAATATGAAAGTCAAAAAGATAAATTTACTATTTTAGTTAATAATCATAATTATATAGTTGATAAACTTATTAATAATATGATTAATATGCTAGAACAGATAGAAGAGGATTATCCTAAAAATATTAATATTAGAAAGGAGAACTAAAATATGAATATGTTAAGATTAAACTTACAATTATTTGCTCACCACAAAGGGCAAGGATCTACATCTAATGGTCGTGATTCAGCTGGTCGTAGATTAGGTGCTAAAGCTTGTGATGGTGAAATTGTTACTGCTGGATCAATTTTATATCGTCAAAGAGGAACTAAAGTTCATCCTGGTGTT
>JAEEGL010787783.1_pt1 | contig 73640 bp, 65 predicted proteins | sample 9134231 | NCBI WGS metagenome assembly JAEEGL01 (sample SAMN16246548, study PRJNA631951) | gut metagenome | biome: gut microbiome; feature: rumen; material: fiber-attached | host: Bos | place: Iran: Karaj | collected 2018-10 | reverse complement strand
TAGTAGTTCATCATGGAGAACATACCCTTCTTCATTTCGCCGCCGTACCATGTGTTCAGTATAACCTGCTCTCTGGACGATACATTGAACGCAACGCAGGTTTCGGAGTTAAGTCCGAGCTCCTTGTAGTTCTCCACCTTTGCTTTGGAGGCAGTGTAGACGAAGAAGTTCGGTTCGAAGTTTGCAAGCTCTTCAGCGGTGGGCTGGATGAACATGTTCTTTACAAAGTGTGCCTGCCATGCAACTTCCATAACGAAGCGCACTGCCATGCGGGTATCCTTGTTGGCTCCGCAGAAAGCGTCCATAACGAAGAGCCTCTTGCCGGAGAGCTGCTTTTTGGCCAGATCCTTTACGGTAGCCCAGACTTCCTCGGTCATGGGGTGGTTGTCGTTGGGATACTCCGGAGTAGTCCACCAGACGGTGTCCTTGGAGTTGGCGTCCATAACGATGTACTTGTCCTTGGGGGAACGGCCGGTGTAGATACCAGTCATTACGTTTACGGTATCGAGCTCTGTGAGAGTTCCTACGTCGTAGCCGGTGAGGCCTTCCTTCATTTCTTCTTCGAAGAGGAATTCGTACGACGGATTGTGGATGATCTCGGTAGCGCCGGTGATACCATACTTAGTAAGATCGATTGCCATGTTCAAATTACCTGTCCTTTCATATATTCACGATCATGAATCATATTTAGCACTTAATTATACATCAATCTGTAATAATAATGAAGTAGGAATTGAGAAAAAGGCTCGTCAACGATTTGACTATCTCAGCGCTTCTGTCAGCTGCTGGGCAACGAAGGCGTTCGTCTTGGGGCTGAAGTGCACTCCGTCTGCCATGTAGATATCGTTTGATTCGGGAAGACGGGCAAAGAACAGCTGGCTGCCCTCGCAGATCGCTTCTAGTTCCTGGCGCTGAGCCTCGGAAAGCGGCTGGCTGCACACCAGCGCCACCCGGTAGGCCAGACTGCCGTTTTCAGCGGCGGCAGAAAGATCCGCCTTAAGAGCCTCGTAGCTGTAGTCTTCTTTTGAGGCGAACTGCGCCTGCGGGAAGGCCGCGCTAAGCTGGTCGTATACGCCAACAAGGAGCTGGTCGCCGTAGAAGGCAAGCGTCTTCTGATACTCTTCGTCGTGCTTGCGGATAAATTCGTCGCGGGCTGCCTGCCACTCGGCGATGCGATCCTGGAATATGGAATCGTAAATAAACGATGCGAACGCTTTTCTTCCGGGTTCTGTAAGGTGCAGCCCGTCGGTGTAGAAGTATTCGTCGTGGCCGGCGGACGCGGTCTGCCAGTCCAGTATAGTCAGATTATCGTAGCGCTCGGCAAGTGCCCTGATCCTGTCGTTTACGAACTGCGTCTTAGGCCAGGTGTTGGTGAGCCAGTAGACCTGCTTGCCGGCAAGGTCCTGGAGTATCTTTTCTTTTTCTTCGTCGGGGCAGTCCCCGTTGGCGCCGAAATTCATGACGACGGTGTCGTAGCTGACGCCCTGCTCCGCAAGGTCGGCCAGTATTCCTCGCACCACCCACGCCGAACGCGACACTGCGGCGTCAAAATATCCGTTGGGGAAGGTCTCGTAGAGGGCCGGAACGGCGCCAAGCATCACCGAATCGCCAAGACCCACTATGGGAAGGCCCGCGACCGCTTCTTTTATCTTTTCCTCGCCGCTGTCGAAGTCCGCAAGGGCCGCCTCCCATTCCGCGGCCTGCTGAGCCTGCTTCTGGGCGAACTCCTTTTGGCGCTCTGCGAGCATGGCGGCGTTTTCTTCCATCATGGCTTCCATTGCAGCAAGTTCCGCTGTGTGGTCTTCAGCCTGGTAGTAGCGCCAGCCGCCGAAAGCTGTCGGAACGAGCACCGCCAGAAGCACAAGGACGCGAAGGACCAGGACGGCAGTGGTCTTTCTGCCGGCGCGGCGCTTGTTTTCGTGCTTTTCGCGGCGGGTGGCGGCAGAAGCTGCAGCTACTCTGGCTCCTGCGGGGCTTTCTGCGGCAACTGCCCCTGCGGGACCGGCTGCCTGGATGTCTGCGCTGATGGCTGCCTGGGCGCCGGCGAGGCTGGCCGTGTGGTACTCCGAGGCCTCCGGCACCATTTTTTCAGCCGGGCTTGCCAGCCGCACCGGCTTTTCGGCCTGAAGCGCGGCGTTTTCCGCCGTCGCCCTGGCTCTGCCGGAGAACGGCTTAAAGTCTGCTGCGAAATGCAGCACCGCAGAAAGCGCCAGGATAAGCGCTATCATCAGTATATATTTAAGGATAGGATCAAATGTGGTCGGCACCAGCTCCTGCGCCAGGAATATGACCGGGTACTGCCACAGGTAGACTTCGTAGCTGATGCCTGCAAGCCCTTGCATAAAGCGCCCGAAGGCGCGCGGGGCCTTCTGGCCGCACAGCACCGCCATGTCGATGAGCCTCATGCTTACTATCGTGAAGGCCATCATGATGTGCGGGAAGAATTCTGACGCCGCGTCAGAAACGTAGACCAGGCCGCACCAGACGGCCAGCCACACGCAGAAAACCGCCCTGGCTACAGCCGGTCTCCGTTCAAATTTAAAGGAAAGCGGGGGCTGCTCGCTCTGGTAGAAGCCCATCAGCACGCCCAAAAGCAACGCAAAGCAACGCGACGCCGTGCTGTAATAGGCCTGCATCACCTGGCCCTTGCTAGCTAAAATGTAGAACCACAGCATGCTTATCGCAGAGCCTAAAACCAGCAGCGCGCAGGGCAGCGCCACGCTCAGCTTCCTCTTGAACCAGCGCAGCAGCAGGAAGACGAACGGAAACAGCACGTCGAACTGCAGCTGGATCGCGATGTACCAGAAGTGCATGAACGGCGAATCCACGTGCCTTGCGAAGTAGTCCAGGCTGGCCAGAAGCTGCCAGCGGTTGTTGTAGCCCAGCAGCACCGAGGTGGTCTCGGGCTTTAGATTGAGCCATTTTATCTGCGGAAACGCCGTCACGACCAGGATCGTTACCAGCACCGTGACCGCAAGCGGCAGGTAAATATGCAGGAAGCGCTTAACGTAGTACTTCAGGATGTTGAATTTCTCCTGAGATAGCGCCGCGCGGGCCGAAAGGTAGCCGCTCATGACAAAAAAGGTGCATACCGCCAGGTACCCGCCTTTTAAAAAGCCCAGATGGTACAGCAGCACCGCCGCGCACGACAGCACCCGCAGCACATCCAGCTCGATATTGCGTTTTCTTTCCGAATTGCTCATTCAGCCACCCCTTTGGGTAATATTATACTTGGCGCAAGGCTGTTTTTCAAGCATTAAAAAGCCCGCGACTGATTTTCAGTTACGGGCTGGTCAAAATCTCTAAAACCGTTGATTTTTCTAGGGTCTTGAGGGCTTGTCCTTATTCGGGGCATCCTTCGGCGCCGACGGTTTGATCCCGGCGAGCCTTGCGGCGTCATCCACGATCCTGGCGACAGCGTCGGCGTCCACCGGGGGCTCCGCTGTACGGTCTTCCGATGTTCGCACATCACTGGCAGCAGCGTTTGAACCACCGGCTGCAGCGTGCGCTTCACCAGCGGCGGCATTTGCCCCGGCGCTCCTTCCTGCAGGCTCCGCTCCGGTGTTTGCAGGAACAATTCTGCCGGCATTTTCCGGTCCTGCAGCTCCGGCAGGCCTCTGTCCTGCGCCTCCGAACGCCTCATGCGCTGCGCCCATGTACGTGTCAGGCCTTCCGGCATTTCCTGCCTCAGTAGCCAGCGCCGGCACAGCTCCTCCGCGCCTCGGGCCTACGAACAGCGGCAGCGTCGGCCCACGCCGGAACGTGTCCTCGTTGAACAAGGACCTCAGCAGCCACCAGAACAGCAGGAACACCACTATCGGTATAAGGCATGAGGTCACGATCATAACCGCAAACGCCTCTATCATATTCGTAAGCGTCTTTTCAAACTTGTCGGTGACCGTCTTTACGCCGCCTTTGATGCTGTTTATGAACCTTTCGATAGCGCTCTGGCTCTCGGAATTGTCTTCTATTTCTTTAGTGTCTTCTTTGGCGGTCTCGATCGTGGACTCTATCGTGTCCTGGTAGGTGGACTCGATGGTCTGCGAGATGAACACGCTGACCGGTATGACCGACACTATAAGAACGCCGCATATCACCAGCCTTGCACCGAGCCTGAAGAAGCGGTCCCTGTTGACGAACAGGCAGATCGCCACTATCAACAGCCCCACCGGTATTATGATGCGGAACGCCGCCACGATTATCAGCTTCAGCAGGTATTTTTCAAGAAATACAGCGCACAGGATGATGACCGAGTACTTGCTCAGGTCCGCCAATTTGTCCGCGATTGGCGTTCCTATATCCCCCGGCACCAGCGTTATGGCCGCCGACGCAGCGATAGCCACGGCCGACATCTCCATGACTGTGGCCTTCTTTTCGTCCAGATACTGCACTCTCGGCCGGACGAACTTGTCCGCCGAAAACGCGTTGTACAACACGGTGAACGACAGCACCGCCACCAGAAGCAGCGCTACCGCCACTATTATCCTCTTGGCTTTATTGCTCATCAGTTTCTCCTTGCATTGCATAACTCCGGCCCCTTTGCCGGACAAGAGGATTGTACACAGAAAAGGCCTGCAATGCAAGCCTCTTCACAAAAACCACACTTTCGGCGGAGAGGGACGGTTCTTCTCCACCGAAAAACTGTGGACAACCGGGGCAAATGACGGTATAATGTCTTAATTACAACGAATCGACTCAGCAAAGTTTCAGGAGATGTGAAGATGATCAACGAAAACATAAGTATTGTAGAACAAAAGGATCCCAAGATCGCGCGCGTGCTCTCGCTGGAGCTCAAGCGCCAGCAGAACAACCTCGAGCTCATCGCGTCCGAAAACCTCGTAAGCCCCGAAGTTATGGCGACTATGGGCAGCGTGCTCACCAACAAGTACGCGGAAGGCTACCCCGGACACCGCTACTACGGCGGCTGCGAATACGTGGACATGGCCGAGCGCATCTGCATCGACCGCGCCAAGGAGATCTTCGGCGCAAAATACGCCAACGTGCAGGCGCACAGCGGCTCGCAGGCCAATTTCTGCGTGTACCTCGCCCTCGTAAAACCCGGCGACACCGTCATGGGCATGGATCTTTCCACCGGCGGCCACCTCACTCACGGCAGCAAAGCCAGCTTTTCCGGCAAGTTCTATAACACAGTTTTCTACGGTGTCAACACCGAGACCGGCCTCATAGATTTTGACGAAGTGCAGAAAAAAGCCGAGCAGTACAAGCCCAAGATGATCATCGCCGGCGCCTCCGCATACCCCAGGATCATAGATTTCAAGCGTTTTGCTGAGATAGCGCACTCTGTTGGCGCATACCTTATGGTAGACATGGCGCACATCGCAGGTCTTGTCGCCGCGGGCGAGCACCCCAATCCGCTGCCCTACGCTGACGTCGTGACCACAACCACGCACAAGACCATGCGCGGTCCAAGAGGCGGCATCATCCTCACCAACAGCGAGGAGATCGCAAACAAGATCGACAAGGCCATGTTCCCCGGCACCCAGGGCGGCCCGCTGATGCACATCATAGCGGCCAAAGCCGTTGCCATGGGCGAGGCGCTGCGCCCCGAATTCAAGGCCTACCAGGCTCAGATCATAAAGAACGCCAAGACCCTCGCCGAGACCCTTACCGCGGGCGGCATAGACCTGGTGACCGGCGGCACTGACAACCACCTGATGCTTTTAGACCTGCGCAAGCTGGGCATGAGCGGCCAGGAGCTTGAAGACAGGCTCGACCGCGTGCACATCACCGTCAACAAAAACTCCATCCCCGGCGACACCCGCCCGCCTCACGAGACCTCCGGCATCCGCGTAGGAACACCGGCAGTCACCACTCGCGGATTTGGCGAAGAGGAGATGAAGATCGTCGGCGACCTCATCCTTAAAGCCGTCTTCGACTTCGACATGAGCCGCGGCGAGATCCTCTCCACCGTGGACGAACTCTGCACCAAATTCCCGCTTTACTGATCGCAATAAGGGACGGTCCTGGTGACAGGACCGTCTTTTTTCGCCAATTATTTATCGTTTCACGATAAATTTTTATTGACAAACGCATATGCAAGGGCTATACTGGGGCTGCAAAAGGAGGTTTCAGATATGGATCAATCAAAACTCGCGCGCTGGCTTAAGGCCGCAATCAACGTGATCGGGCTGTGCCTGGCTGTAATTTACTTTGCGGTCATCCCCACCATGGGCCGCAGCCTCGCCGACGCTTACCCGGAATTCGCGCACTGCTTCTGGCCCTGGGTGGTGTTCATCTGGATCACCGCCGCACCCGTCTACGCGGCTCTGATCTTCTGCTGGCGCATCGCATCAGGCATAGGCCGCGACCAGTCATTTACGCATCAGAACGCCGAAAACTGCAAGTGGATCTCCAACCTCGCGATCCTGGACAGCGCTTACTTTTTCGTCGGCAACATCGTTCTTCTGTTCATGAACATGAACCACCCCGGAATCATCCTCGCGTCTCTTCTGGTCGTGTTCGCCGGAGCCGCCATAGCCATCGCCTTTGCAGCTCTTTCAAACCTGGTCGGACGCGCCGCCGCCCTGCAGGAGCAGAGCGACCTTACCATTTAGGAGGCTGCCATGGACGGAGAGATAATCTTCAACATCGACGTGATGCTCGCCAAACGCAAAATGAGCCTCACCGAACTTTCCGAAAAGGTCGGAATCACCATAGCCAACATGTCGGTCCTTAAGACCGGCAAAGCCCGGGCCGTAAAAGTCTCTACTCTTGCAAAACTCTGCGCTGCGCTGGACTGCCAGCCCGGAGACATCCTGGAGTTCAGGCCTGCCTCCGGTTCAGACCGGTGACCGCTGCGCGCAAAAGGAGGACCCTATGGCACACAAAGAGGGCAATATGCCCCGCAAGGACCGCGAAAATCTCCGCGTAGTCATCTTGCTTTTAGCGCTGCTTGCCGTTCTGTTCGGGCTATTCAAGTGGTTCACCCGTCCCTCGCTTTCGTCCTACCAGAGCAGATTCGGCTTCTCGCTGGACGGCATAAAGGTCCGGATCGTGGATCATTACCACGAAGACGCCTGGCAGGACCCCTGGTCCTGTTACGCTGCCCGGATCAGCGGTTCCATCGAAGGCAGCGTTTTCGATCCGGCCCTTATGGACGAGGGTCTGCCCCCGGTGATCGTTAACACCCTGGCGCTAAACGACGGGGATATGGCCGCCGCAGGCCGTAAGCCACTCTTCAAAGAAAAAGCGGGCGCTACTTACCGCACCCGCGTGTTGGTCGAAAAGCTGGATACAAGCCCCGGCAACTGGAAAAACCATTTGTTTATCATCTACGCCCCTGAAGAGGCGCTGTATTACGTATTCTACGAGTCCTTCGTGGCCAGCAACTGAAAATCAGTTCGGCCCCGGAGGGCCTTCTTTTATTCATCGTCGCTGTCGGTAAAGCTCTCCTTGGCGTTGAAGGTCTTGCTTATCGTCGTATAATCGCCGAAGACCGTTATCCTGTCGCCGTTTTCGATCTTGGTCTCAGCGTTCGCCTGCATCATGCCCTTGCCCTGCTTTTCGACAAGCATCACAAGTATGTTCTTGTCTTCCTTAAGCCCGGACCACGCAAGCGGCACGCCCTGGTAGTCCTCGGGGACCTCCACCATCGTTATCCTGGCGATAGCGTTCCTTCCGATGTGGTCCAGCACAACCATGGTATTCGTGGCTTCCACGTTCAGAACTCTCCCGGCAATCTTTTCTAGCAGCCTGTCGCTTCTCATGCGCATGCTCGGCACCCTGACGAAAACGATGATCACCGCTATCACGACCAGCGGTATCAGTATCGCCAGCAGGAACTCCCTTGCCTGGTTTACTTCTTTCATGGACAGGAACACGTTGATGATGGTGGTGACCACGGTTATGTTGAACACGTAGCCGAACAGCATCGTCACTCTCGCGAGGCGCCGCCTGGACTTTGTCACCAGCAGCATCTCGCTCTCGCGGGTCGTAAAGCCGCAGCCGGTAAGAAGCGACGTCACCTGAAAGCGCGCTTTGCCGTAGGGCAGCCCCGTAAAGCGGAACAGTATGGTAAACAGCTCCGAAATTACCCAGTACAGCAGTACTATCAGTGCAAAAAGCGAGAACGCAACAATTATACTCATGTGTTCCTCCTATAAATTCTGCCCCGGCGCGTCCATAATGGCCTTTTTAACGCGCCTGTCCGGATCGTAGCGCAGGTTGTTGCTGACGCAGTCGTAAAGAATATTTATGACGTCTATCTCGCGCCTGTCCTTGAATTCCGCCAGCGGAAAATCTTCTCCGAACATGTCTTTATATTGAAAAAGCAGTACTTCCAGCATTTTATTCCTCGTAATATGTCACGTTGTGGTCCCGCAGGAACTCCTTGATCTTGTCGGCGTGTATGCAGTGCCCCACGTGCAGGAAGGGCTGGTTGTTTATGACGTGCTCCTTGCCGTGGAGCATCATCTTTTCGCCCACCATGTCGAAGCCCAGGTGCAGGTGCTTGGTGGCCGACTGCATGCCGCATATCCTGCCGTCCGGCGAAAACAGCGGCCCTCCGCTCTGCCCCCTCAGGCCCGGCGTGCTTAGTTCTATGCCGTAGATCTTGCCGCCTGCGTCCGCAAGGTGCCTTGTGAACATGCCTTCTATAGGAAAGCGCGGCGTGTTGGAGCTGCCGGCAGATTTGTCCCATTCTATGCTGTCCGTCGCTGCGTCGTAGCGAAAGTCCGAATATTCCGGGAACGGAAAGCCCAGCCTGCATAGCATGTCGCCAGGTCTGATACTGGACCCGTCCTTTACAAACACCGCGTGGCCCTTGTACAGCGTGCGCTCGTAGCCCTTAAAGCGTATCAGCGCCAGGTCCAGCTCCGGGTGCATGTTGATGTCGAAGCTCGAGATGTTCGAAACGCTTCCGTCGAACTGCACCTTCATCTGTATGGTGCTGCCCTGCTTTATCTTGTGCACAAGCTCCAGCTTCTTTACTGCTGCCTGCTTGCCCTTGCCTTCCGGAACGCGGCTGCAAGCGGCTTTGAATTCCGCGTACTTCTTGTTTATCTCCTGAGCCTGAATGATCTGCCTTGCCACGTGTTTGCACGTTACTGCGCAGCCTTCGTCGTTTACGAAAAACAGCGTCGCAAGTCCGGGTATTATTGCCGGTTCCTTATAGTTCCTTGAAAGTATCTTTATCGGTCTGGTGAACCCGCCGACTTTTTCGATAGCGTCCGCAAACATGTTCTCTCCTTATTTGTAAAGGTCGCTGGTTCCGTCCCAAAGAGCCCAGGGGCTGAGGCTGTATTCGCCTATCTTCAGTTCGAAATGCAGGTGCGCGCCTGTCGCGTACCCGGTAGCGCCTACTTTTCCTATTATATCACCTTTTCCGACGATGTCGCCTGCTTTGCAGTCGATCGAACTCAGGTGAAAATAGTAGCTTTTGAGCCCGCCGCCGTGGTCTATCACCACAGTACCGCCGGTTATTATGACATCCCCGGCATAAACGACTTTTCCGGCGTTACTTGCCGGAACGGGAGTACCTTTGGCCGCCCCTATATCCACTCCGGTATGCCTTACGACCTTCCTGCTGCTGCCGTCCGTGTAGGTAGTGTAGCGGTACAGGCCGAACTCAGTTGTCACCGGCCCGCTTACGGGGCGGATGAACGTGCCCTGCCAGTAGCGCTGCGATTCTGCGGTATAATACGTCGGGGTCACTTTCTGGGCATAGTCCTCGTTAGCGTTTTCGGCACCTATGGTGGCGCTTGCTGTGGCAGAAGACATGGTCATATGCTGCTCGCCGTATTTGCGCGCGCTGACCGTTACGGAGCTTTTGTATTCGCGGCCGTCAGCCGTTACGCTTACGGAATATTCACCCGGGGTCTGGGCATAGCCTACCGGTACGTAGGCCGTATAGACCGGGCTGCCCGCTGGCTCCGCAATTATACCGGCGCCCGCAGGGTCCTCTATAAAAACCGGCTTTCCGAGCTCGGTCTGTATCTCCGGCAGCCCCTTGGCCGAGTTCATCTCGACATGGACAGTCAGTATGTCTCCTTGCAGAAATTCGTTTCCGGAAAAGACCACGCGCGGAGCGACGTACGCTTCCTCAAGCTGTTTGGAAAGCTCCTCCACCTGCGCCTTAAGCCCGCTTATCTCTTCGCTTGCAGCCGCCTGCTCCTTTAGCATTGCAGATCCGAGCTTGTCCGCCCGGTCTTTTTCGTACAATGCAAAAGCAGCCGTCGCTGCCAGAAGCACCGCAAGCACTACACAGATGATCCTGCCGCCTTTAGACATAGAAGCAGCCTCCTGCCTGATCTACAAACGCTCTTCCACCAATACTATTATACCACAATACCCGACGGCCCGGAATATAAAGCGGACTGTGTCTGCTGGTTTATCATGTTGTAGCACACGACGCTGCTGTCTATGCGGATGAGCCCTCTTCCGAGCATCATCAGCGACGCGACCGCCAGCACGGCCAGTATCCCTATGAACCATATGCGAAGACGCATCGTTTTTCTTACCAGATTGCTTTCTGTCACGGTTGTACCTCCTGATCTCCTTAGTACATCATTGTAGTACAGCGTGTCTATGGGATAAATAAAAATAACACGGACTTAGCCCGTGTTATTTCATATATTGCGGCAAATTAGCCCTTCTTTTTCGCTTTTTCTGCAGCGGCCCTTGTGACTACTATCATCCTGGCCTGCTCGTCGGCCTTCTCGCGGGCCTCCTTAATGGACTTTGCCTGCGCCTCCTTGGCGGCCTTTACCGCGGCTTCGTGCTCCGAATTGTCCGGAACCACTATCTCCATGCCCGGCTTTACCATCTTAGGGCCTGCTATTCCGTTGAGCCTTACAAGTGCCTGCGGCGTAGTGCCGTACTTCTTGGCTATCTTTGTGAGGGTCTCGCCTGCGGCGACCTTGTGTGTGAGAGTCTTGAACTCCGGGGTCGCTGCCCTTGCCTCTGCGACCGCCTGCGCCGCTGCTGCAGCCCTTGCCTTTGCTATGGCCTTTTCCTGTTCCGCAAGCGCCTTGGTCTTGTCTTCGGCAGCTACCGCTGCTTCGTGGACGGAATTGTCAGGAATCACGATCTCCATGCCCGGCTTGAGCTGCTTAGGCCCGGTAATACCGTTGAGCCTTACAAGCGCCTGCGGCGTCGTGCCATATCTTTTTGCGATCTTTGAGAAAGTATCGCCCTCTACTGCCGTGTATTTTATGGTCTTAAAGGCCGGCGCTGCTGCATTTTCCGCAGCCGCAGCCACTGCCCTGGCCTCATCGACTGCCTTTTTCTTTGCAGCCGCGATAGACTTTGCCTGCGCCTTCTCAGCAGCCTTTACTACAGCCTCGTGCTCCGAATTGTCGGGAACTGTGATCTCCATGCCAGGCTTGATCATTTTGGGGCCTGGGATATCGTTGAGCCTTACCAGAGCCTGCGGCGTGGTGCCGTGCTTTTTGGCTATCTTGGTAAGGGTATCGCCTTCAACTACCTTGTATTTTTTGTATGCCATTGTTATTACCTCCGAACCGCAAACGTTGACACATTAATAATATTTTATCACATTATAGCACTGCCGTATAGTAATATGTGCAAAATATTACAAAAGGGAACGTTACAAACAGGACCAAGTTTTCAAACAGGAATTTGAATTATCTGCCCCAGCGCGTTGCCAGCGCGTTTAAGACGTCGGTGAGATCCCGCACGCTGTGTCTTTCGTCCAGATACTGTATTCTTGCGATCAGCTGGCCTCTGACCGCTATCGCCTCTATGCCGTTTTCAGCGACCCAGGCGGCATCAAGACCCTCTATTTCTACCGGTTTATACAGATCCAGTTTTCTGGTAAAGGACTGAGAAGCCGCCAGCGACTCTACCCAGTTTTCAGGATGCAGACCTTTGCCGAGCCGATACACGGTCTGATAAAGACTTACTGTAATGCCCTCCTTTGTTTTCACAAATTCGCGGGTATTCCAAAGCTCTGAGATGATAGAACTGGTGTTTTCTCTATGGCTGGAGTTTCCCAGCATCTTTGTTCGCTCGCCTTCGATACCCAGGTCGCTGATGACTATATATTCGCCGTCGGATCCTGCCGGCAGATCGCCGCGCTTCATCGATGCGAGCTGCGCAAACGTTAGTATCAAGCAAATAACAGAGACAGCCATAAGGCCGCTGCCTAAATACTTGTACAACAGCCCTTTCCCTTTGGGAGAATGATCCAGGGGAATGCCGTTCTTCAGGCGATCGTATGTCCTGCTGACCTGAACGAGGTCCATGACAGAGACTGCAAGACCCGACAGCAGGAAGAAGAACCAGAAGCCTGCAATGCCCGGGGCGGTCAGGAGCTGCATTCTCAGCGAACCCCAGACCCCGCTGCCCCTGACCATGGTCATTATAACTGTAGGGATAAGCAAAACCGTACATACAGCGGTAAAGACAAAGCTTTTTATAAGCGACTTTCTGAGCCCTTTGAGCGTCTCAGCCTGCTGCCTTGGGTCGTCATAAAACTCAGGAGCATCGCTTCCTTCGGGCGCCCTGAAAACATGGAGCATTCCGCTGCTGGTGACATACTCCCAGCCGCAATCTTCGTAGACAGCTATCTGTTCCTGCGGAATAACATATCCGTTCGGCCCCAAAACAGTAGGTTCCGCAACTTCTATGCGGTAACGCATCCTGCAAGGTTCCGACTGTACGAACCTGCTCCGCCTGCCTCTGCGGCTTACCAGGCTCCATCCGGATGCTGCCATATTGCTGTAGAACTTTTCATTTTCCCCCAGTGCATAATTCCCGGGGTGCAGTTTCATTTTATACTTCATCAGATTCATCCTCCAGCATCTTTCCGTCAGCGAGCATGTACTTGATGCGGTCGTACTCCGCGATCAGCGCTCTGCGTCCTTCATCTGTTATTGCATAGTTCTTACGCCGGTCTTCCTCTGTCACAAGGACTATCCAGCCGTCTTTCTGCATTCTGGTAAGAACACCGTATAAAGTCCCCGGACCCATTATAATACGCCCAGAGGACAACTCTTTGATCCGCTGCATCATTCCGTACCCATGCCCGGGTCTTAGAAGAGCAAGCAATATGTAGTACATCGCTTCAGTCATCGGCCCCTGGCCTGACATAGCTTTACCTCCTACTATTATGCAACTATTATGTATCGCGATATATCGAGCAACATAATAATAGCACAGCTGTTTGCATTACACAAACATGGTTTTTGCGATCGCCTTGATGCTTTTTGTAATTTGCGCGAGCCAGGAGCCCTGAAAAGCAAAAGAAAAATGCTCAGAATCGTTGAAATTCTAAGCACTTTTCATTAAGTGGTCGGAGTGCCGGGATTTGAACCCGGGGCCTCTTGGTCCCGAACCAAGCACGCTACCATCTGCGCTACACCCCGCCGGCCATATTTGTGCCGAATAAAATCGGCACTCAATAACTATACTATCGAGTGCCGAAAATGTCAATAAAAATCTTGGAGTGGCTGGAAAAAAGCCCGGATCAGCGCTCGTTTAAGACCGCAACGATCTCTTCGCCGACCGCCTTGTAAGCCTGGTAATCCTCGTTCTCCTCTATGTTGGGAGTGTAAGGATCGCCGGTGACGGGTCTGGCGCCCAGATGCTTCATCTGCAGCTCCCTGTACTCGGCCTGCTTTGCTTCGTACTCTTCATAAGGGGAGATGGACACGTAGCTGTTGTTGACCTTGAACCTGATGGTGTCGAAGTACGGGTTCTTGACGTAGGCTGTTACGTAGAAGTTGTACCTGTATTCGTAGCGCTTGGGGTCGAAGCTGATGGTCTTGCCGTCCTTGTCCTTGTCGTGGATCTCGTACTTGCTGTCCTCTATGTCCAGGCGTGCTGACGTGATGTCAGCAAACTCGAAGACGTCCGGATTTGCCTTGGCAAGATCGCTGGCAGAGGTTATCATGACTCGCCTTGCGTCGTCGTCCACCAGGACTTTCGTAACATCGCCCAGGCTCCTTGTGACGCGGAATTCCGCCACCTTTGCCTTGTTGTCCTCGCGGTAGTAGAGGTGCTCGTGGACGTCGGCCATCGAGGTCTTCTTGCCTATGGACCACCACGGCGAGAGCTTTGCGGCGCAGGCCTTGCAGATGCGGCCGTCGGAAAGCGTGGTGTAGCCGAAGAGCCCCAGCTTTTCTCCGCAGAAATCGCAGTATTTCTTATCAAAAAGTCCCATATTTCCTCCTTAGGGCATAGGCCCTTGCTATATCAGGCTTATCTGGTTCCCGTCGTCGGTCTTTTCGGGAGCCGCAGCTTCTTTCTTAGGTGCCTTCTTTGCGGGCTTGGCGTCAGCAGACTCTTCTTCTATTTCTTCTTCCCTGGGTGCCCTGGCCAGTGTGACGATCTCTGCGCCTTCGCTTACCTTCATGATGCGGACGCCCTGAGTGGATCTTCCGAGTTCGGAAACTTCGCCGGCGCTGATCCTGATGATTATGCCGTCGGAGTTGATCAGGAAGACCTCATCGTCCGGAACCACGGATATAGCTCCGATAAGGACGCCGGTCTTATCGAACTTGGTCTTGTCGTAGGTAAGCAGGCCCTTGCCGCCGCGCGCCTGCATCTTGTATTCCTTGACCGGCGTGCGCTTGCCGTAGCCGTTCTTGGAAACTACCAGCAGGGTCTCACCCTTTACAGCAAGCTCCATGGACACTACTTCGTCGCCCTTGCCCAGATCTATCGCCCTTACGCCGCTTGCGTTGCGGCCCATCGGACGGACTTCTTCTTCGGTGAAGCATATGCACTTGCCGAGCTTGGTGATGAGTATGATGTTGCTGCTTCCGGTGGTCTCGGTGATGCCGACCAGCTCGTCGCCTTCTTTGAGCTTGATGGCGATCAGGCCGGTCTTGCGGTTGGTGATGTACTCGGAGACCGCAGTTTTCTTGATGATTCCGTTCTTTGTGACTGCAACTAAGAATCGGTTCTCATCTATATCGCTTATCGCCATGACCGAAGCGATGCGCTCGTGCTGCATCATATTAAGGAAGTTGACGATAGGAATGCCCTTGCCTGTCCTTGCGCCTTCGGGGATCTCGTAGGCCTTTATCATGAAGGCTCTGCCCAGCGAGGTGAAGAATATCAGATGGTCGTGCGTGGAACAGCTCACCAGGTGGCGTACAAAATCGTTTTCCCTTGTGGCAAGCCCCGTTACGCCCTTGCCGCCGCGCCTCTGCGTGCGGTAGGTGTCCGCGGTGACCCTCTTGATGTAGCCCAGGTGCGTTACAGTGACGACTACGTCTTCCTGCTGGATGAGTTCAGCTTCGTCTATTTCCTCCTCGTCTGCGATGATCTCGGTGCGGCGGTCGTCGCCCCACTTGTCGCGGATCTCCGTAAGCTCGTCGCGGACGACGCCCATGAGCTTCTTCTCGTCGGCAAGCAGGCTCTTGTAGTAGGCGATCTTCTTCTTAAGATCCCTGTACTCGGCCTCGATCTTGTCGCGCTCCAGACCCTGCAGGCGCTTCAGCTGCATGTCCAGGATGGCCTGCGCCTGGCGCTCGGAAAGGCCGAACTTGCGCATCAGCTGTTCCTTGGCGTCGTCGTAGGCTTCTCTTATGGTCTTGATAATAGCGTCGATGTTGTCCAGCGCTATGATGTAGCCTTCCAGGATGTGGGCCCTGGCCTCTGCCTTGGCAAGGTCGTACTTTGTGCGCCTGGTGAGGACTTCCTTCTGGTGCTTTATATACTCCTCCAGGATCTCCTTGAGGTTCAGCAGCCTGGGCTTTCCGTCCACCAGCGCTATCATTATGACGCTGAAGTTGCTCTCAAGCTCCGTGTGTTTAAAGAGCCTGTTGAGCATCACCTGCGGGTTGACGTCCTTCTTGAGGTCTATTACTATGCGGACCTCGCCCTTGGAGGACTCGTCGCGTATGTCCCTTATGCCCTCGAGCTTCTTGTCCTTTACAAGCTCCGCGATCTTGGAGATCATGGACGCTTTGTTCACTCCATAAGGCACTTCGGTCACTATAATAGACATTGTGCCCCTCGAGCCCTCTTCTATCGTGGCTTTGGAGCGTATCCTTATCTTGCCCTGGCCTGTTCTGTAGGCTTCGCGGATGGCTGTCTTACCTACTATTATGGCGCCGGTCGGAAAATCCGGTCCCTTGATTATCCTGCAGAGCTGGTCTATATCGGTGTCCGGCTCTTCGATAAGTTTGCAGGTGGCGTCTATTACTTCTCTTAGGTTGTGGGTCGGGATGGAGGTCGCCATACCTACAGCTATACCGTTTGAGCCGTTTACCAGAAGGTTCGGGAACCTTGCCGGAAGGACCACCGGCTCTACTTCTTCGCCGTCGTAGTTGGGGATAAAGTCTACCGTATCCTTATCTATGTCCCTTACCATCTCCATGGCAAAGGGAGCCATGCGGGCTTCTGTGTAACGCGAAGCTGCGGCGCCGTCGCCGTCCATGGAACCGAAGTTTCCGTGGCCGTCCACCAGGGGGTTCCTCATGTTCCAGGGCTGCGCGAGCCTTACCATTGCGTCGTAGATGGATGAATCACCGTGCGGGTGGTACTTACCCATTACTTCGCCGACTATCCTTGCGGACTTCTTATGCGGCTTATCCGGGGTTATGCCCAGGGCATCCATGCCGTAGAGTATCCTTCTGTGGACCGGCTTAAGACCGTCCCTTACGTCCGGCAGCGCGCGCGCCACTATTACCGACATCGAGTAATCGATGTAGGATTTCTTCATTTCGTCGTATATTTCGTGCTGGACCAGCTTGTGGTCGTGTAAAAGATCTGGCATCGTATACTCTCCTTACAGATCGAGCACCGCGTACTGCGCGTTTTCCTCGATGAATTTTCTTCTGGGCGGAACGCTGTCACCCATGAGCGTAGTGAATATCTGGTCCGCTCTGGCCATATCGTCTATGGTTATCTGCACCAGCGTGCGGTGCTGCGGGTCCATGGTCGTCTCCCAGAGCTGGGTGGCGTCCATCTCGCCAAGACCTTTGTAGCGCTGGATCTCGGGCTTCGTCTTGCCTTTTGCGGCAAGCTCGGCCAGAAGCTTTTCCTGTTCCTTATCGGTGTAGGTATACCAGATGTCTTTTCCTACCTTTACCCTGAACAGAGGCGGCTGTGCAGCGTAAACGTAGCCGCCCTCTATAAGCTGGGGCATGTGGCGGAAGAACAGCGTAAGCATCAGCGTCCTGATGTGTGCGCCGTCCACGTCGGCATCGCTCATGATGATGATCTTGTGGTATCTGAGCTTGTTGATATCGAATTTTTCGCCTATGCCGCAGCCAAAGGCCGTGATCATGTCCTTGATCGTTTCCGAGGCCAGCATCTTGTGCTGCGAGGCCTTTTCAACATTTAATATCTTTCCGCGAAGCGGCAGTATGGCCTGGGTCTTGCGGTCGCGGCCGTCTTTGGCGGAGCCTCCTGCGGAATCGCCCTCTACGATGAAGATCTCGGAAAGTGCCGGGTCCTTTTCGGAGCAGTCCGCAAGCTTTCCGGGAAGGCTGGAGCTTTCCAGGACGCCCTTTCTTACGGTATCCCTTGCTTTTCTTGCAGCTTCCCTGGCGCGGAAGGCGCGAAGAGCCTTTTCAACAATTGGCTTTGCCTGAGCCGGGTTCTCCTCCAGGAAGGCCATGAGATCTTCCTTGGTTGCCTGGTCCACAAGGCCGCGCATGTCGGCGTTGCCGAGCTTGGTCTTGGTCTGGCCTTCGAACTGGGGCTCTGTGAGCTTTACTGACACGATGGCAGTAAGGCCTTCTCTTATGTCGTTTCCGTCCAGATCCGGGTCTTTTTCCTTAAGGAGCTTTACTTTTCTGGCGTAATCGTTCACCACCTTTGTAAGAGCTGTCTTAAAGCCTACCAGGTGGGCGCCGCCTTCTATGGTGTTGATGTTGTTGGCGTACGAGAAGATGTTTTCCGTATAGGAATCCGTCCACTGCATGGCGATCTCTACTTCTTTGTCCTTCTTGACGCTTTCGTAGTAGATGATGCCCGGGTGGATGGGGGTCTTGTTCTTGTTCTGGAACTCTACGTATTCCTTGATACCGCCTTCGTAGTGGTATACTTCCTTCTTTTTCTTGGGGCCGCGCTCGTCCGCAAGGGTTATCTTGATGCCCTTGTTGAGGAAGGCCATCTCGCGGAGCCTTGATTCAAGCGTATCGAAGCTGAAGACCGTCTCGTCGAAGATCTCCGGATCCGGCTTGAACCACACGTGGGTACCGGTCTTGCGGCCGCACTCCCCTACTATCTCAACAGGCGTCATTACTTTACCGCGCGAATACTCCTGGCGGTAGATCTTGCCTTCCCTTAAGCTCTCTACATACATTCTTTCAGAGAGCGCGTTTACTACGGAAGCGCCTACGCCGTGCAGTCCGCCGGATACCTTGTATCCGCCTTCGCCGAACTTGCCGCCGGCGTGCAGGACTGTCATTATTACCTCGAGCGCGGACTTGTGCATCTTGGGGTGCTCGTCTACCGGCATGCCGCGGCCGTCGTCCGTTACTTCTATGGAATCGTCTTCGTTGATGACTACGTTTATGTTCTTGCAATAGCCGGCCAGAGCCTCGTCCACGGAGTTGTCCACGATCTCGTAGACCAGGTGGTGAAGGCCCCTGCTGCTGGTGGTTCCGATGTACATGCCGGGACGTTTTCTGACAGGTTCCAGACCCTCGAGGACCTGGATCTGTTCGGCGTTGTACTGCCCGTTTTTCTTAGTGATGTCTTCTGAAGCCATTATTCTCCTCCGCCCTTTTTACGGGGCTTTAATAAATATTTTAAAAGCTAGAAGATTATACCATTTTGTGCGCCAAAAATCAACGATTTAAGCGAATTTTTTAGCCTGAACTTAAAAAACCGCCAAAATAATTTTATCTGTCGTGAAAAAGGCGATTTTTTCAAAAACCACAATATATATTGCATGTGCAAAAAGTGGAATACTTTATCCACAAGCTGTGGAAAACCTGTGGTATACCTAATTTTTACGCTTCTGAAAAGTGGATATTCCTGTGGAAAACTTTTTTTGCTATAATATTCTCGACTACTAAATAAGGGAATCAGTCGGCTCGCGCTTTTTGCTTTTCTGCTGCGAGCCGGCTATAATGTACGGCCTTTTTTGGTATAATATATCTTAGCGAAAAATCCTCTCTGAAAGGGTGTTTTTATACATGACAAAAGCAGAACTGAAAGCAAGCTGGGACAAGGTAGTCGAGCTTATGCGGGGCCGCAACGAAGACCTCGTTATTGACATGTTCTTCAAACCTCTGGTCCCCACCAGAATAAGCGAAAAAGACCAGAAGATCTACGTCCTTGCCCCAAAGGAATCCAACTATGCCTTCTATCAGAATATGGTCAACAATAAGAAGGACGACATTTCCGAGTGCACGGAAAGCGTTTTCGGAAGGCCCTATTCTGTTGAAGTTACCGAAAAAGAAACAGATCCCGAGTATCTTCCGGGCGAGGACGACACCCTCAACCCTAAATACACCTTTGAAAGCTTTGTAGACGGCCCCAACAACCGCCTCGCGTACGCTGCTTCTGTTTCTGTCGCCGAAGGCTATTCCAGGCATTACAATCCCCTCTTCCTCTACGGCGGAAGCGGCCTTGGAAAGACCCACCTCATGCACGCCATAGGACACTATGTCAGCCAGAAGCGCGCCCGCAAAAAATACATCTACGTCTCCGCCGAAACATTTACGGCAGAGCTTATCGAGGCGATACGCACCAAAAGCCAGCAGGCTTTTAAGGACAAATACCGCAAAGTGGACTACCTGCTGTTCGACGACGTGCAGTTCATAGCCGGAAACAAAGCCGTTGAAGAAGAGCTTTTCAACACCTTTGAGGCTCTCTACAATTCCAACAGGCAGCTTGTTTTCACATCCGACAGGCCTCCTAAGGAGCTCAACGGCATCCCTGACAGGCTCATAAGCCGCTTCAACTGGGGGCTTCCGGTGGATATCCAGCCTCCAGAGTACGAGACAAGGATGGCCATACTTAAAAACAAAGCAGTCCTGGAAGGCCTGGATATAAAAGATCCTAACCTTATTGCTGTTATGGAAGTAATAGCCCAGGGAGTCACCGGAAATATCAGGGAACTCGAAGGATCATTTACCAGAGTTCTGGCCCACGCTGCTCTTACCGGGGAAAAGATAACTCTTTCTCTTGCAAGAAAGGTGCTCACAGAAGTATTCAAGACCAAGGATTCAGAGATTAATCCCTCCGATATAAAAAAGGCGGTTGCAAGCTACTATAAGATAAAAGTCTCAGAAATGGAATCTCCGAAGAGATCCAGAAATATAGCATATCCGAGGCAGATCGCTATTTATCTTATTAGAGAGCTTTGTCCGAAATATTCCTTCCCTAAGATAGGAGAGATCTTCGGAGGAAGAGATCATACTACCATACTTCACAGCTACGAAAAGATAACGGAAGAACTGGATTATTCTCCTGACCTTGCCCAGATAATAAATAACATAAAGTCAAACCTGGGAGTTTAGTTTTTCCACACCCTGTGCAAAACATGTTTTTTGTTTTCCACAGGTTTTAAAAGACGGAAAGTATTGAAAAATAAAGGTTTATACAAGTTTTAAACTTTTCAACAGACCAACAACATCATCAACAGCAAAAAAATTATAAAGAAAGGCGCCGTCATGAGATTCACCTGTACCCAGATAGCCCTTGTAAAGGCTATAAACACTGTATCAAGAGCAGTTTCTGTAAGAACAACTATTCCTATTCTCAAGGGAATACTAATGAATGTAAAAGACGGAAGGCTTACTTTATCAGCTTCTGATCTGGACCTGAGCATTGAAACAAGCATAGATGTCCAGGCAAGTGAAGAAGGAAGCGTAGTAGTCTCATCAAAACTTTTCGGAGATATTATCAGAAAGCTTCCTAATTCACTTGTAAACATAAGCTGTGCTGACGGAAAGCTTAATATAAAGTGTATAGGATCTGATTTCAGCATAGTCGCTCTTCCGCCGGAAGAATTTCCTGTTATAGGTTCTATAGATTCAAAGAATTTTGTAGAACTTAAAAAAGAAGACCTTTCAGATATCATTAAAAAGACCGTTTTCGCGGCAAGTATTGATGAAAAGAAAGGTATTCTTACCGGATGCCTTATGAATTTTGATAAGTCCGATCTTGAAATGGTTGCTCTTGACGGATTCAGAATGGCTGTTGCAAGAAAAGAAGTAAACGCAGGAACATCTAAAAAGCTTATAGTTCCGGCAAGGATACTTTCCGATATAACAAAGATCCTTTCAGACGACGAAGGAAGTGATACTATTTCTCTTGTAATAGAAGATAAAAAGATAGAGATATTAACAGAAGATACAAGAGTAGTAGCAAGGCTTTTAGAGGGAGATTTCATCAAATATAACGAGATCATACCTACAAGCTATAAAACAAGAGTAGTAACAGGAAGAGAAGATCTTTTAAACAGCATAGAAAGAGCGTCTCTGCTGGCTAAAGAAGGAAAGAACAACCTCGTAAAGCTTACGATTTCAAAGGACAGCGTAGATATAAGCTCAAGATCTGAAGAAGGAAACGTAAACGAACACGTAGGAGCCGATGTTGAAGGAGAAGATCTGGTTATAGGATTCAATTCGAAGTATCTCCTCGATGTTCTTAAGGCAGTCGCAGATGATGAAGTAGCTATGGAACTTGGAACAAGCGTCAGTTCCTGCCTGATAAAGCCGGTGGAAGGAAAGAATTATACTTATCTTGTACTTCCTGTAAGGATAACAGTAGCTTAAATGTATTTTAAAGAGCTGGAACTTAAAAACTTCAGAAATTACAGGGATCAGAAGATAGAGTTTGACCCTAAGCTCAACCTTATAATGGGGGATAACGCCCAGGGAAAAACTAATCTTCTTGAGGCCCTGTTTATTATGGGTCTTGGAAAATCATTTAAGACCAACAACGACAAGGAGATGATACAGTTTGGTTTCGACCATGCTAAGGCATCTTCTGTTGTTGTTAATGAAGACGGTGATGAAACATCCATAGAAATAATATACAGCAAAGAAGGAAAAGTGATAAAAGTCGACGGAGTAAAGCTTTTAAGAAATGTAGACCTTCTTGAAAATGTATATGTAGTAGTGTTTTCACCTGAGGATCTTAGGATAGTAAAAGACGGTCCGGACCAGAGAAGAAGGTTTTTAGACAGGGAGCTCTGCCAGATAAAGCCTGTATATTACAGTGATCTCGGAAATTATAAAAAAATACTCAAACAGAGAAATTATCTATTAAGAGAACAGTGCAAAGACAGAAATCTTCTTGAAGTATTCGACGAATCTTTGTCTGAATATGGTTTCAGGATAGTAAAAGAGAGAGAAAAGTTTATAGAAAGGTTGCAACTGATCAGCAGTAACATACATAAAAGCATATCAAACGGCCTTGAAGACCTGAAGATCACATATGAGACTTCAACTAAAAGCAAGGAGCAGCTCAAAGAAAAACTTAAAGAAGGTTTTGAGAACGATCTTTTAAAAGGATATACCAATTTCGGGCCTCATAAGGATTACCTTGGTATATGGATAAATGGAATGGATTCAAGAATATACGGATCCCAGGGCCAGCAGAGGACCGCTTCTTTATCCATGAAGCTGGCTGAGATAGAGCTCATAAAGCAGGAAACAGGACACAACGCTGTGCTTTTGCTTGATGATGTTCTTTCAGAGCTGGATTCGGGAAGGCAGAAGTTTCTTATAGAATCCATGAAGGAAGTACAGATATTCGTATCGGCCACCGGAATGGATGAAGAGCTCAAGAAAATGCTTCCGAAAGGCAATATATATTATGTTGACAAAGGAAAAGTCAACTTATATAATAGATAGGCTATTCTTAGAATGGCTTTTTAGTATTTAAAGAAAGGAGGATACTACTAATGGCAGGAAAGATGACATATCAGCCCAAGCAGCGCCAGAGAGCAAAGGAGCACGGCTTCCGCAAGAGAATGGCTACCAAGAACGGCAGGAACGTACTCAAGAGAAGAAGACTCAAGGGCAGAAAGCGTATCAGCGCGTAATGAAAGACCCACTTACTCTCAGAAATAAGGAAGATTTCGACAGGCTGCACAGAAACGGAAGGTCGGTCGGAAGCAGGCACGCGGTGCTTGTAACATTAAAAAACGAGCTTCCTTATAACAGAAAGGCCTTTTTAGCAAGTAAAAAGGTCGGAAACAGCGTTCAGCGCCACAGAGCTGTACGCCTTATGAAAGAAGCCTTCCGGCAGATCGAAAAAGAAAGATCTGTCCCCGAAGGGTACGATCTATTATTCATAGCCAGAAGTACGATCACAGATTCGAAATGTGCGGATGTGAAAAAATCTATCGAAGCCGCATTAAAACGAGCAGACCTTATTTAAAACCATGAAGTACGTACTTATTTTTCTGATAAATGTATATCGTGGTTACATATCGCCCAGATTTCCGAGCTGCTGCAGGTACACTCCTACATGCTCGGCATACGCTCTGGAGGCGATAAAGAAATACGGTGCGCTAAAAGGAACTTGGCTAGCAGTAAAAAGAATCTTAAGGTGCCATCCGGGCCACCCCGGAGGATATGATCCGGTACCTTAAAACGGAGGAAAAATGCAAGCAATAACAGGATTTTTTGCTACTATTATCGGATACCCTGTACAGTGGATATATTCCCTGATCAATAACTACGGTATCACGATCATAATCGTTACTATAATAGTAAGATTATGCCTTATTCCTCTTTATGCAAAACAGATGAAAAACTCCGCGAAAATGGCGGCCATGCAGTCTAAACAGAAAGAGATCCAGGCCAGATACGCCAACGACCGGGTAAAGATGAACGAAGAGATGCAGGCTCTTTATCAGAGGGAGGGCATCAGCACAATGTCAGGATGCCTGCCGCTTCTGATCCAGCTCCCTATAATCTGGGGTCTCTTCGCACTTTTAAGGAATCCTCTGCAGTACATGACTTCTACCAACATGATAGCTGCTGTACACGAGTCTTTCCTTTGGGTCACGGACTTAAGCCAGCCTGACAGCTGGATCCTCCCAATTATCGCGGGTGTCACAACTTACCTCACTTCTGTACTCGGAATGTCCATGGCAGGCGGCTCTCAGGGCCAGGCCAACGGAATGATGAACAGCATGAAGTACTTCATGCCTATCATGATATTCCTCATGGGCAGATCTTTCCCCGCAGGGCTTGCTCTTTACTGGGCAATTGGTAACTGCGTACAGATCCTGCAGTCCTGGTTCTTCAACAAGAAAAACGCGAAGAAAAAGGCTCAGGAAGAAGCTGAGGCTGAAGTGCTTAAAAGAATGAAGAAGGAAAACGCAAGGTAGCATCTTTGGAGGCAAAATGAAATACTCGGAAAAGTGGGGCGACAGCATCGAATCAGCGGTGCAGCTGGCCCTTCAGGACCTCAAGCTTACCAGAGATCAGGTTACAGTTACGGTTTTGGAACAGCCGTCCAAGGGATTTTTCGGGATCGGCTCAAAACTCGCGAAAGTAAGAGTAGAAGAGATCGTAAAAGAAGAGCCTAAAGCTGTAAAAGCAGAAAAGGTCGAAACACATACTAAAAAAGAAGAAAAGCCCGCACCCAAGGCAGAAGTAAAGGAAGCTGAACCCGCAGAAAAGAAGGAAGAAGCTCCCCGCCAGCAGGGCGAAAAGAAAAAGAGAAACAACAATAGAAAGAAGAAAGACAAGGCTCCAAGACAGGAGTTTAAGATCGAAGGAGAGGCAGCTCAGATATCCGCCCGCCCTGAAGATCTTAAGGAAGCAGAACAGCACCCTGCAAAGGAATTCCTTGAAAAGCTCATGGCAGAGATGGGCCTTGATGCAAGCGTAAAGGTAGCCGCCAACGCCGACAGCGTATATGTAGACATCGACGGCAAGGATACCGGCACAGTCATCGGCAAGCGCGGCCAGACTCTGGACGCAGTGCAGTACCTCACAAGCCTTGTTGTAAACAAGGGCGAGGACGAGTACATCAGAGTCGTCGTGGACGCAGAAGGCTACAGGGCCAAGAGGGAAGCTACCCTCGAAAAGCTGGCCTACAGGCTGGCGGAAAAGGCCGTGAAGACCGGACGCAGCGTGAGGCTTGAGCCCATGAACCCGTACGAGAGAAAGGTCATCCACACCACACTCCAGACGGTTCCGTCGGTCACCACCAAGAGCGAAGGTAATGAGCCTTACAGAAGGGTCGTAATCGAGCCCGCAAAGAAATAAAACAAAGGAGCGGGAGACCGCTCCTTATTCATTATGAAAGATACGACGATAGCCGCAATTTCAACCGCATACGGGGAAGCAGGCATTGGGATCGTGAGGATGAGCGGTCCCGACAGTCTTAGCGTGCTGAAAAAGGTCTTCGTGCCCAGGGCCTTGGAAAAAGCGCAGGCAGAAGGTGCAACTGAATTTAAGTACGCTCCGCGGCACATGTATTTTGGTAGAGCAATAGACCCCAAAGACGGCAGCACCATAGACGAATGCCTTGCGGTATATATGCCGGGCCCAAACAGCTACACCGGCGAAGACGTTGTGGAGCTGCAGTGCCACGGAAGCGTCATTTCATATAAGAAGATATTATCGGCATTCCTGGAAAACGGGGCGGTCATGGCCGAGCGGGGCGAATTCACAAAGCGTGCTTTTATGAATGGCCGCATGGATCTGGCTCAGGCCGAGGCTGTTATAGACCTCATCAAGGCAAGAAGCGGGCGGAGCTTTAACTGCGCTGTAAGCCAGCTGTCCGGAAAGCTGTCGGAAAGCATAAAACAGATACGCGCAGAGCTTCTGGACGTGCTTGTGGACCTTACGGTGAACATGGATTATCCGGACGAGGACATAGAGCAATTAACGTATGAGAGATTTTTAGATCGCGTATCGTCGATAAACGATGAGGTATTGAAATTAAAGGAATCTTCCGGCGAAGGCCGCATACTTAAAGAAGGCCTTAAGGTGGCTATCGTAGGAAAGCCGAACGTCGGAAAGTCTTCTATTTTAAATATGCTGCTGCGCGAGAACCGCAGCATAGTTACAGATGTTCCGGGCACCACCAGGGACACGATCGAAGAGCAGATAAGCATACGCGGTATAACGATATGCTTTGTGGACACCGCCGGGATCCACGATTCCGAGGATAAAGTTGAGAGCATTGGCATAGAGCGCAGCAAGGAAGCGTTCAACAATGCGGATCTTCTGCTTTTGGTAACCGACGCGAGCAGGCCGCTTTCGGAAGAAGACAAAGAGCTCCTTAAGATGGCTGAAGGCCGCGCCGTGATAATAATATCTAATAAGACTGATCTTTGCGAAGAGCGCGGAGCGGAAGCAGACCAAACCTTTGCCGAAGCAAATTCGGCCTTGGCAAAAGCATCCGGTGCTGGTGATATTGTCCATATGTCGGCAATAAACGGCGAGGGTCTTACCGAGCTGGAGGACCGCATAGAACAGTTTGTCACCGGAGGTAAGGTCAGAAGAGAAGATGATGTCATCGTCACCAACATACGCCACGCCGGGCTTTTAAGCAGGGCTGCGGGCGAACTTGGCGAAGCCGTAAACATGATAAAAAGAGGCGAAGCTATGGACTTCATAGAGGTCAATATACGCAGCGCGTACGATCTTCTTGGCGAGATCACCGGAGATACCGCCGGAGACGACGTCCTTACCGAGGTCTTCAGCCGCTTCTGCCTTGGAAAATAGATATATGGAGCATTACACTCTCGGAAAATACGATGTGGTAGTTATCGGGGCCGGGCACGCGGGGTGCGAGGCCGCTTTGGCGTGCGCCCGCATGGGCAAGCAGACCCTGATGCTGTCCATAAACCTTGAAGCCATAGCCAACATGTTCTGCAATCCGGCCATAGGTGGCACCGGAAAGGGCCACCTGGTGCGCGAGATAGACGCGCTCGGCGGCGAGATGGGGATCAACATAGACAAGACCTTCATCCAGTCCAGGATGCTGAACGATTCCAAGGGGCCGGCAGTGCACTCCTTAAGGGCGCAGGCGGACAAACGGCGCTACCACGAGGAGATGAAGAAGACTCTGGAGCTCTGCCCGAACCTTCTAATAAAGCAGGGCGAGGCAATAGATATCGACTTCGACGAAAAAAGACGCGTACGTGGCGTTCTGCTGCGTACGGGGGCTTATTACGAGTGCAGAGCCGTTGTCATCGCTACCGGAACTTTCCTGGGCGGAAAGATCTTCATCGGAAGCAGCATAGTTGAGAGCGGTCCGAACGGGCTGGCGCCGTCTACGATACTGGCGGAAGCTTTGAAAAACAAGGGATTGCGGCTCCGCCGCTTTAAGACCGGGACCCCGGCCAGGTGCCTTGCCGCGTCGCTGGACTTTTCCAGGATGCAGGTCCAGGAAGGCGATCCGCACCCCGTGCCGTTCTCCTTCATGAACGAAAACATCGATAAAGAGCAGGCCTGCTGCTGGCTCACATATACAAATGAAGAGACGCACAAGATTATCCGCGCGAATTTCGGAAGATCGGCGCTGTTTGGCGGCCAGATCGAAGGCGTAGGCCCCAGATATTGCCCGTCTATTGAGTCGAAACTGGATAGATTCCCCGACAAGGAGCGCCATCAGCTGTTTGTGGAGCCGGAGGGGCTTTCCACCAGCGAGATGTACCTGCAGGGCATGAGCACTTCGCTTCCAGAAGACGTGCAGGAGGCCTTCTACAAAACCATCCCGGGCCTTGAAAATATAAGGCTCGTGAGGGCTGCGTACGCCATTGAATACGATTGCATAGACCCCATGGATCTTAAGCTTTCGCTGGAGCACAGGGAGTTTGCCGGGCTGTTCTGCGCAGGGCAGTTCAACGGGTCTTCGGGCTACGAGGAAGCCGCGGCGCAGGGTCTTATGGCCGGTATCAACGCGGTGCTTTGGATAGACGGCAGGGAGCCCTTTATTCTGGACCGCTCCGAGGCGTACATAGGCGTGCTTATAGATGATCTTGTAACCAAGGGCACCAACGAGCCGTACCGCATGATGACATCGCGCGCGGAATACCGCCTGGTGCTTCGGCAGGACAACGCGGACCTGAGGCTGACCGAGAAAGGCCGCGCCCTGGGACTTGTTTCCGACGAGCGCTACGAGAAGTTCCTTGCGGACAGAAAAGCGATGGAGCAGGAGGCGCAAAGGCTTGAAAATTCAACGGTTTCGCCGTCTGAAGCAAATGCGTTTTTAGAGAGTGTGGGAAGCGCTCCGCTGGACAACAGGGCAAGCCTTGCGGACCTTTTGAGAAGGCCCGAGGTGACTTACAAGAATCTTGCGGTGCTGGATAAAGACAGACCGGAGCTTTCGTACCACGTCAGGACGAAGGTGGAGGTCGGGATCAAGTATTCCGGATATATTGAAAAGCAGCTGCTGCAGATCGAAAAGTTCAAGAAGCTCGAGACCAAGGCCATCCCCGCGGATATAGACTACATGTCCATGGAGGGATTAAGGACAGAGGCGCAGGAAAAGCTGGATAAGTTCAGGCCGGTCTCCATCGGCCAGGCATCCAGGATCTCCGGAGTTTCGCCGGCGGACATAAACGTGCTGCTGGTGCAGCTGGAGAAGTTGAAAAGATCGTAGCAGTAAAGTTTCAAGATATAGAGGTGTTGCGGCCGGCTTTCATCTATATATAGTTGATTTAGATTTGGTGGATCGGGCCGGCGGAGATAATTTAAAGATGATAGAAGAGCAGAAAGAACAGCTTGAAAAGCTAGCCGATCTGGTGCTGGAGTGGAACGAGAAGATAAACGTTACCGCTATCAGGGACCGCTCGGAGTTTATGAAAAAGAACGTGGAGGACTCTCTTACGATTCTTGGAATGCCTCAAATTTCAAGGGCTGAGAGGATCTTGGACCTCGGCACCGGAGGCGGTTTTCCGGGGCTTCCGCTTGCTGTTGCCTGCCCCGAAAAGCGGTTCGTGCTTATGGACAGCGTAGGAAAGAAGCTGAAAGTCGTTGCAGACGTGGCGGAAAAGCTGGGGCTTGGCAATGTGGAGGTCGTACATGCCAGAGCTGAGGACCTGGCGCAGGATCCGGCTTTCAGGGAAGGCTTCGACCTGGTGGTCTCCAGGGCTGTAGCAAACATGAGCACGCTTTCAGAGTACTGTCTGCCGTTCGTTAAGGTGGGTGGCGCCTTTGTGGCTTATAAGACCGCTTCGGCCGCGGAAGAGATAAAAGCTGCAGCAAAAGCCATAAAGCTGCTGGGCGGCGCTCCTGTTAAGACCACCGGCAACGGAACGGACGACAACGAGCATATATTCGTTATCGTGGATAAGATCACACCGACGCCGAAGAAGTATCCAAGAAAGGCAGGACTTCCGTCTAAGCAGCCGCTGTAGAAAGTTGTTTTAGCGAAAAGACTGCCCCGCTTGCATCACATTTTGTATGGGGACTATCGTTCCATACTATATAAGGTAGACCATAATTGTTTCTTCAAGGCTCCGGGACCCGGAGCCTTTTATAGTGTTTCACGTGAAACATGTCTGAGGGACGCCCGCGCAGCATATAAACACACGCTAAAAATTAGCGCGAATACTGTTCTTTTGCCGAGGCGCAAGCCTCGTTTTTAATACAGCCCGCATGAAGAAACATCGTGAGCCGTTGATATTGCTGCATTGTTTCCCGGCAATGCAAAAAACCCGCTGTCAAGTGAAATTTCAAGGGTTTGCTAAAACCGTAAAAATCACTGTTTCACGTGAAACATCAAGTATTCTGTTGTAGAAACACGCGTTCTGTATTATAATATAGATAAAGAAAAAAGTAAAAACAGCGTTCAGTGCATCACATAAAAGGGAGAAACGATGGGGAAAGCAATAGCTATTTTTAATCAGAAGGGCGGCGTAGGCAAAACGACCACTAACATCAATCTGGCTGCCTGCCTTGCACTTAAAGGAAAAAAAGTTCTGGTAATAGACATAGACCCGCAGGGCAACACTACCAGCGGTCTTGGCATTTCCAAGAAGAACCTCGGCGCGACCAGCTATGATCTTATAATAGAAGACGGGATCGATCCATATACCACCATTTACAACACAAGGGTCAACAATATGGATATAATCCCCGCAAGCGTTGATCTTTCAGGCGCGGAGATAGAACTGGTGCAGATAGAAGGCCGCGAAAGAAGGCTGAAAAAGGCGCTCGACACGGTGCGCGGAGCCTACGATTACATCTTTGTGGACTGCCCGCCGAGCCTCAGTTTGCTTACGATCAACGCCCTTACGGCAGTTGATTCGGTTCTTATACCTATTCAGTGCGAATTCTACGCTCTTGAAGGCGTCAGCCAGCTCGTCAGCACTATAGACCTGGTAAGGCGCAGCTTCAACCCGAATCTGGGCATCCAGGGCGTAATTCTTTCCATGTTCGACGGCAGGGCCAACCTGTCGATCCAGGTGGCGGACGAAGTGAAGCGTTTCTTCGGAAGCAAGATGTACTCTACGGTCATCCCCAGAAACGTAAGGCTCGCGGAGGCCCCCGGATACGGTCTTCCCATAACCAGCTACGACCCCAGGTCCAAGGGCGCCAGGGCTTACATGGCGTTCGCGGACGAGTTCCTGCGATTGGAGGCAAGCGATGCCCGCTAAGAAAAAAGGAGGCCTTGGCAGAGGTCTGGACTACCTTTTTGGAGACAGCATACTCAACGAACCAGCGTCTGTCCTGGAACCGGTAAAGCCCCGGAATGCCGATGATATCAAGCCTTTGAGGGATTCTGACAGTTCAAAGGGCGCGGCTCTGGCCGATGCTCCGGCAGCTGGTGCGGCTCCAAAGGCTGCGGTAAAAAAGGCCCCGGACGACGCGGCGGAGTCGGTCGTTTATATCAGCCTCAACGACATAAAGCCGAACACTTCGCAGCCCAGAAAGAACTTCGACCAGGAGGCTCTTCAGGAGCTGGCGGATTCCATTAAAGCCTACGGGGTGATCCAGCCGGTGCTTCTGCGTCCGGCAGCCAAAGGCTACGAGCTGGTGGCCGGCGAACGCCGCTGGCGCGCGGCAAGGCTTGCGGGGCTCAAATCCGTGCCTGCCATAGTCCGCGATCTTACGGAGCGCCAGAACGCTTTCTACGCGCTGATCGAGAACATGCAGCGCGAGGATCTGGACGCCATAGAAGAAGCTGAGGGCATACAGGAAATAATTGGTAATTATGGCCTCACCCAGGAGGAAGCCGCCGGAGTCGTTGGAAAATCCCGCTCATACGTGACAAATTCGCTGCGCTTGCTGAAGCTTCCTGAAGAAGTCCGCAGCATGGTCACTGCAAAGCAGCTTTCGGCAGGCCATGCAAGGGCCATCGCGGGCCTTGCGACAGAGGCTCTGCAGCTTGAGGCGGCGGCAAAGGCGGTTAAGGACGGCTGGTCGGTGCGCCAGATCGAAAGCTACACCGGCAGCAAGGCTAAAAAGCGCAGAAAGACCGCAAAATCAAGGCTCAAGCCGGCTGATATAAGGGCCGCAGAAGAGGATCTTTCGGAGGCTCTTGGCACCAAAGTCGCCATCAACGGCACCGAAAAGCGCGGAAAACTGGAGATCGAGTACTACTCCAAGGACGAGCTGGACAGGCTGATAGAGTTTCTTCTTGAAAAATAACGCTGCGGCGCAGAAAGTGCAGCAGCGACAATAAAAAGAGCCGGGGCTGTTTGCCTCGGCTCTTACGATCTTTGCAATAAAGGACCTTCCCTTGCTGCGTTAGCCTTCGATCATGATGGTCTTCTTTTCAGGCAGCTTGCGGACATCCTTCTTGGCGATGGTCAGGCACAGAACGCCGTGCTCGAACGTGGCCTTGATGTCTTCCTCGGTAAGATTCTCGCCTACGTAGAAGCTCCTCTGCATCGCGCCTGCGTATCTCTCCTGGCGGATCAGCTTGCCCTTGTTGTCCTTTTCGTCCTTGTCCAGACCCTTTGCGGCGCTTACCGTGAGGTATCCTTCCTTCAGCTCGATATTGACTTCTTCCTTCTTGAAGCCCGGCAGGTCTATATCAACGATATAGGCGTTTTCCTGCTCGTGGACATCCGTCTTCATGACGTGATCCGCGCGCCTTCCGTAAAGTTCCTTTTCTATGTTCCCTAATTCCGGGAAATTGAACCAACCATCAAACAGGTTTTCTCCAAATACACTAGGCAGTAACATTTTATTTTCCTCCTTTATAAAAAGATGATGTTGTAGTTTGGCGCAGATCCATTGGATCCGCAGCCCTTTGGGAGCGGGGCGCCTGTTTGGCTTATTGCCCCTTTTCCCTTTGGGCAAGTATAATATAGCACAACTGTTAGCACTCGTCAATAGTGAGTGCTAACAAAAATTGTGAAGATTTGGTGACGATGAAAACCAGAACCGTCCCTGTTTTTCATATTTCATAAGGAAAACGGCCTTTTCAGTTGTATAATAGTTAAAGGGGTTAGAAATACGGAGGTTATATTGGATCAGGACGCGCTTTTATTTAAGAGCTACCTCGAGGGAGACGAGAGCGCTTTCGACAAGCTGATGGAGGGTCTGTTCTTCAGGCTGGTCTACTTTGTCGACGGTATAGTGCACGATACTTTCGCGGCGGAAGACATCGCCGTGGACGTGTTTGCTGAACTCGTGGCCAGCCCGAAGCGCTTCGACGGCCGCGCCGGTTTTAAGACTTTTGTCTTCATGATGGGAAAAAGCCGCGCCCTGAACTATCTAAAGCACCGGAAAGTAGTTGAATTTACTGACCTTTCGGAGGCCGAAGGCCTGGCCGCCGAAAGGTCGCAGCTGGAGGAGAAGGTCCTGCACAGCGAAAGGCAGCGGGTTCTGGCGGAGGCCATCGCGCAGCTTCCGGAGCAGATGCGTCAGGCGGTACACCTGGTGTATTTCGAGGGCCTAAGCTACGCGCAGGCGGCAAAAGCCATGGATATGAACGCCAAGTACGTCGACAACATGCTGCAGCGCGCTAAAAAGCAGCTGGCCGGGATCATAGGAGAAGAAGGCCGGGAGCTGTTGTAGAGGTCCGGAACGGTTTGTAAAAGAAAAAGGGGTAATCACAATATGAGAACCATAGAAGAATTCAAGGAAGAAATAACTCAGCGCAGCCAGGTCAAGGCAAAGCGCAACAAAAGAAGGAACATTGCGGTAATAAGCACCTGCTGTCTGCTGGTGGTGTGCGTGGTTTGCGCCGCGGTGCTGATCCCGCCCAGGGGGCTGGTCGGAAGGAACAACTACAACTACACAAGACCCGAAGGCCGCGACCTTATGGCAAGCCTTAAGCCTGTTGCTTTGGGCACCAAGGCAGCGCCGGATGCAGGCGCCAGGGAGCTTGCGGATTTTGCGCTGAAGCTATTCAAGGCTACCGCAAAAGATGGCGAAAATACGCTTGTTTCGCCGCTTTCGGCTATCGCGGTGCTGGGCATGGTCGCCAACGGCGCCAATGGGGAGACTCTGGCTCAGATGGAGAAGGTCTTCGGGCTGCCGGTGGACAAGCTCAACGACTACCTGTACAGCTACGTGGGTTCGCTGCCGCACGGCGACAAGTATAAGCTGGACATGGCCAATTCCATATGGTTCAGGGACGACGGCAGCCTTAAGGTGAACCAGGATTTCCTGCAGAAGAACGCTGATTACTACGGCGCGGCGGCCTACGCGGAGCCTTTCGACGCGGAAACCGTGAAAAACATCAACGACTGGGTCAAGAAGAACACCGACGGCATGATCGAAAAGATCATCGACGATATAAATCCGAGCGAGGTGATGCACCTTATAAACGCGCTGGCGTTCGACGCGTACTGGGAGACCCCGTACAAGTCGCACCAGCTGCAGAGCACTACGTTCAACGGCAGGCACGGCAGCACGGACAAGGTGCTGATGATGAACAGCACGGAGTCCGTCTATTACAGCGGCGAGGGTTTCGAGGGCGTCGGCAAACCGTACAAGGACGGCAAGTACAGCTTCGTGGCGCTGCTACCGGAGATGGGCAGCAGCGTGGAGGATCTCGTAAGATCCCTGGACGGCGCAAAACTCTATGAGATCCTGTCGTCACCGCAGAAGGAATTCAGGGTGGAGACACAGATCCCCAAGTTCGAGATCGAATACGAAGCACAGCTCGGCGACGCTTTGAAGGCCATGGGCATGAAGGATCTGTTTGATTCAAATCTTGCGGACCTTTCCGGCATCGGGAGGTCTGCCGCCGGCAAGCTGTTCATAGGCAGCGTTATCCAAAAGACATACATTTCCGTGGACGAGAACGGTACCAAGGCCGCGGCGGCAACCGACGCGATAGCGTACGCTACCGGCTTTGACCCGAACCTCAGGTTCGTCATCCTCGACAGGCCTTTCCTGTACATGCTCGTGGACAACCAGACCAACACCCCGTTCTTCATCGGAACAGTGATGGACATAGAAAAATAATGAGACCGGGGACGGTCCCGGATCTCACAAATGACCAAATCGGTGGAGAAGAACCGTCCCTCTCCACCGTTTTTTATGTTATAATTAATTGTTATGGCAACGAGAGACCTTACTACATGCAAGCCTGCGTCTGGGCTTATCAAATACGCGATTCCGCTCATCCTGGGCAACATGTTCCAGCAGCTCTACAACCTGGTGGATACTATTGTCGTGGGCAATTACTGCGGAAGGCACGCGCTGGCGGCGGTCGGGGCTTCGGCCCCGGTGACGACGCTGTTCATCTGCATATCGGTGGGCGGCGGCATAGGCTCGTCGGTCATCATAGCGCAGATGTACGGGGCGCGCAAGATGGGCCGCATGATGACGGCTATCAAGACGGCGTGCACGGTGTTCTTCGTTATCGGTGCGGTGCTGATGGCGGCGGGCATCTTCCTCAACAAGGCCATACTGGGCTGGCTCAACACGCCGACGGACATCATCGACGACGCGGCGCTGTACATGCGCATATACTTCTACGGCTTCCTGTTCATGATGATGTTCAACGTGTTCAATGCGGTGTTCAACGCTCTGGGCGATTCCCGCAAACCGTTGATATTCCTAACGGCATCGTCTATTCTGAATATCTTCCTTAACATATATTTCATCACCCGGCTGGGCATGACGGTCGACGGCGTGGCCTGGGCGACGGTCATCTCGCAGGGGCTGGCGGTGATAGCTACCGTGATAGTTCTTGTGGTGAAACTTCGCCGCATGAATATCACCGAGCCGTCGAAATGGTTCGACGGCAAGACCTGCCGCACCATATTCAGGGTGGCGGGTCCCACCATACTGCAGCAAAGCGTGGTGGCTGTCGGGCTGCTGCTGATGCAGTCGGTCATCAACGGCTTCGGCTCGATAGCTGTGGCGGGCTACACTGCGGCCAACAAGATAGATCTGATGGCTATCCTGCCGATGACAAACATGGGCAACGCGGTGTCCACCTTTACGGCGCAGAACATAGGCGCCGGCAAGAAGGAGCGCATCCCGCAGGGCCTTAAGGCGGGGCTTACCGCAGTGGTCGTGATCGGCCTTGTTATAGCAGCGCTGCTGGTGATATTCGGCAATGCGCTGGTAGGCCTGTTCGTCAGCGGCGAGGGCGCAGAGGCGGTCATAGAGGAGGGCGCAAGGTACCTGAAGATCTCCAGCATCTTCTACTTTATCTTCGGCGCCATGAATTCGCTTTCCGGCGTGCTGCGCGGTGCGGGGGATATGAAGAGCTTCCTTGCGACAACACTTACCAACTTTGCGGTGCGCATCGTGCTGTCGTTTACGATAGCAGCGCACATGGGGCTGTACATGGTGGCCTGGAGCACGGTCATAGGCTGGGTCGTGAGCTTTGTGCTGGCGGCGATACTCTACCGCAGCGGGAAGTGGAAGAAGAAGGAATTGATATAGCTGCCTGGGGGCGGTTGTTTTGGCAGACTTTAAGGTTTACAGGGTCGAATGCCTGCAACTAATATTCAGTGATACAGATAAATTTAGAGGAAACGGCGATCATGAGTACTGATCAGATACTTGGAAAGGCCGGGCAGGAGCTCCGGCAGTTCATAGCAGAGCGCACCGGCACGGCGGCGGAGGACTGGTTCTTTACTTTCCGCGCCCGCGAGGCCATGCAGGTGGTGTTTGAGCAGCTTTACAAGGCGCAGGGGCCGGGCGAGGTCTTAACGCAGCTTCTGACCTGCTCCACGGTGCCCGAGGCCATAGTGGCGGCAGGCCTAAAACCGCGCTATCTGGACATTTCCGAGGACACGCTGGCGATAGATGCGGAGTTGGCGGCGAAGGCGCTGGGCGAGGCTGCAGCTGCAGTTGAGCCGGCGGGCATTGCGACCATTGTGGACAGGATGCAGAGCGACGCAGCCGATGCGGCGCACAGCGTGCGGGCCCTTATCTACCAGCACAGCTACGGGATATTCGACGCGGCATCGGCGGCGAGGCTGAAAGCGCTGGCCCAGGGTGCTGCAGGCGAGCAGGCCGGCGATTCGAATGCAAGGCAGGCCGGCGGCGTGCTCTTCGTGGAGGACTGCGCACACTGTGTCCTGGCCATAGAGCGCGGCGAGGACGGAAAGCCCCTGGCGGACGTGTCCGTGCACTCGTTCGGTGTGGAAAAGATGATAAAAACAACGTTCGGAGCGGCCGTCTGGATCAGCCCCGACATGGAGGATAAAGAGCTGCGGGACCGCATAGTTTCGGCGTTTGCGGAGCTCGAGGAGCTCGACAGCAGGGTGGCGGCGTCGGTGAAGAGCTACCGCAACCGTTTCAGAGTGCTGTCGCACCTGCCGATGAGGTTCAGGAAGCCGCTGCGTACCAAATGGGTCGCAAAGCGCAAGTTCATACCGGCGGTGGCCGATAAGGAGCTGGCCGGAGAGACCATTCTGGAGCCGTCGGTGCCCACGGACGAGGTTCTGGCCATCGTTCTGGACAAGCTAAAGGGCCTGGACGAGAACGAGACGCAGAGGACGGCGGCGGTGGAGCGGTATTTGGCAGAGCTGGGGCCGCAGGCGACAGAGGGCCAGGAACCCAGTGATTCTAACACTGCATCGTCTATTACCGATGCCTCTTTGGGCGGCTGGTTCATTCCGGCGGCGATAAAAACAGCCCGTCCGCTGCTTTGGATGCCTGTCATCGTCGACAGCCCGGGACGGGCGGAACGCGTCTGCCAGGCCATCAACGCCAAGGGCATTTACAGCAGCCATTGGGGAAGGCCTCTGCTGTTCCCCGGGGTCACAAAACCCGGCATGTTCTGTGCGGACGGCGCGGACGCGGAGTGTCCCACGGCGGTGCGCTGCTCGCAGAATCTGGTGCTGCTGCCCACAAACCGCAATGAAAAGGACGTCGAGACCGTCCTTGGCATATTCAAAGACATAATGGCCCAGCCCGCAAAACCGCAGGACAGCTTCGTGCCGGTGCTTTTGGGCACCGAGACAAGCGTTTACAACATGGCGCGCGCGTTTTACGAGGCCTACGGCATCAGGAGCGTGGCATACGGCCAAAAGCCGTTGCAGCAGACTGCCAATTCCAAGTTCGTCACGGTGCGCTGCAACAAGGATTTCGGCGAGCCGGAGGGCTTCGTGAGGGTGCTCAACAAGGAGGCCAGCCGCTTCCGCGGGCGCACTGCGCTGCTGCTCTCGTGCGGCGATTCCTACACCAAGCTGCTGTCGGCCTGCAGGGACAGGCTGGATCCGGTCTACCTGCCGGTGTGCCCCAGCGAGGAGGTGGCCTACGCGGTCAACTTCAAGGCGCAGTTCTACGAGATCTGCGAAAAGGCCGGCGTGCCTTACCCCAAGACCGTTGCGCTGCGTGGGCCGGAACTGGAACACTTCGACTTTGCGTTCCCGGTGGTTTTAAAGCCGGACGACGCCGACGATTACAGGGATCACCCGTTTGCGGGCCAGAAAAAGGCCTTCATATTGCAGGACATGCCCTCGCTGCAAAAGGCGCTCAAAGACACCTACGCGGCGGGCTACGAAGGCATAATGCTGCTGCAGGAGTTTATACCCGGCGGAGACGAAAACATGCGCGTTGTGAACGGCTACAAGCGCTCCGACGGCAAGCTGGCGCTGATGGCCATGGGCCAGCCGCTGCTGGAGGACTACTCGCCCATGGCGATCGGCAACTACATGGTGATCCTGGCGTCCGGCTGCGACGAGGTCTACGACACCGTCGAGAAACTGCTGGAGCACATCCCTTACCTGGGCTATTTCAACCTGGACCTGAAGTACGACCGCCGCGACGGCCAGTACAAGGTCTTCGATTTCAATCCGCGCATGGGGCGCAGCAGCTATTACGTGACCCTGGCCGGAAACAACCTGGCTGAGTGCGTGGTGGACGATTTTATCGTCGGGGCCCCGGCAGTTACCAAGCGCGCGCACGAAGAGACCGTCTGGGCCGATGTGCCGAACAGCATCGTTAAAAAGTACGTCAACGACGGCCCGGACAAAGAAAAAGCCCTGCAGCTGATGGCTGAGGGCAAATGCGGCGGAACCTTCAAGAACTCCGGCGATACCAACTGGAAGCGTCGCCTGCGTCAGATCAGGACAGACCTGCGCAACATCAGGAATTACAAGAGATATTTCGTAAAGAAGTAAAAAAGACGGTCCGGCAACTGACAGCTGCCGGACCTATCTTATTTTACGAATTGTGCTTAGTGTTATATATGTCGCGCACTGAAATGCTGTGGTCGTCCCAGAAGATGGGCACAGCATTTTTTTCTTTGAGGAATTCGGTAACGAAGGCCTTGAACTCCTCGGTAAGCGGCTTGTCGAAGCTCAGGAACTGGCCGGCGCAGTTGTCGGTCTCCTGCATGTGCAGGCCGAAGCGTTCCTCGGCGATGTTCTTAAGTTCTATTGCGTACTGATATATTAGTGCCATTTTATTCCTCCTCGTCATATTCGCCGTACTCGCAGCCTATGTGGGTGGCTTCTATCTCGTCCACCAGCTGCAGGCCGCCGTCGATCTTGTCGTAAAGTTTTATGAGCCCCCAGCCGTTGCCGCCGTTCCAGAGGCGATCATGCTTCTTGCTGCCGTCAGGGGCTTCGTAGTTGACCAACAGCATGTCCTTTTTAAGGCAGTGGACCTCCGTTTCCATAGCGGCGTGGTGGTTTTCCTGGCGTACGTGCCAGACGACTTCATCGGCGAGCTCTTCGAAGCTGAATTCGGTCTTAACGCCAAGCCATACGTGCGAGAAATTGAAGTCGTACTCCTTGCCTTCGTAATAGAACACGCCCAGAAGCCGCCTGTCCAGCGGGACGAAGTAGATCTTGGGCCTGCCTCCGCCTATATCGAAGACACTGTTTTTCAGTTGCAGCCCAGAAATGCGGCTTTTAAGGCAGTTTGACGACAGCCACACCCACGGAGACGTGAAATCGCGGCCCCAGTTCTTGTCGGCGTAGCCGTAACTCTTTTCGGGAGTAACTGTGTAATTCCGGCCGTTGAGCGTGACGCGGCCGCTGTAGGCGCTCTTCATGCCCTCGGCGTGCCAGTACATGGCAAAGGCCTCGGCCTCGCGCAGGGGCTTGCTGGCGCCGTAGCCTACGTTGAAGGCGATCTGTTTGTCTATCGTAAGATCCCAGGAGAGGCTTCCAAAGTCGCACATCCATTCGGGGTGGGCTGCTGCTTCGTCTTGGGTGATACTGATGCTGCCTTTGAGCTGTGTTTCGGCGGCAAGGCAGTCCGCGGCTTCCACCCGATAAGGGGCTTCTTTGTGAAGATATACATCCCTTAAGCTGAAGAAACGGTGCAGCTGGCAGTGGTCCTCGCCCCAGGTGCCGGCCTTTACCATCAGATAGCTGGGCTTTTTCCCGGCGGTTTTGTTTTCCTGAAGCTGTCCAAAGACAGGCTCATCCTCAGCCAGGGCCGGGTTGCATATGAAATACTCTATGAAAAACGGTTTGTCCTCGCCTGTTTCTTCGTCCTGGGCGGTGAAATTGTGCCACCACCAGTCGTAGCCGCAGTGAGCCAGCGGCCCGTGCAGCATGAAGGCGTTGCGCGTAATATCGTGATGATCGAACATTCTATACTCTTGGTTTATAATATATGCGGGTGATTTACGATAACGGACCGCCCCTTATTGCAGAAGTCGCAGGATGCTGGCGTAGGCGACCTGGTAGATGCTGCGGGTGCGCAGCGCCACGCCGGCGCGCTTCATGGCCAGGAGCTGCTTTTCGGTATAGTAAATGGAGGGCCAGATACCGCATAAAGAGCCGTAGATCGCGTCGATCGCATCGTTGCGCTCGTCGCGTGTGAGGCCGGGCAGGAAGCGTCGGATTATGTCCTGCATCACCATGCGCGACCAGCCGTAGGCTACGTTGAACTCCACGAGCTTTTCTTCGCGGCTGTTTTCGGCCAGGTCATAGAGGTTCAGGGCGTAGATCTTGAGCATCAGTTTGCGGGGCTCGAGGGTCTTTGCGAGGCGGTCGGCCAGTGCGGAGCGGGAAAGCGATGCCTGCGAAAGTATGGCTTCCAGGTCGTCGGACCAGCTGCGGAATTCGCGCTCCAGCAGGGCCAGGAAGATCTCTTCCTTGCTCTGGAAGTAGTTGTAGATGGAGGTGCGGGTGAAGCTGGTCTCGTCCGCGATGTCTTTGAGCAGAATTTCGGAAAAACTGCGGCCTTCGTAGATGCGCTCGCAGGCGCTGAGTATCTCTTCTCTTCTGGCAGCGGTCAGCTGCGGTGATCCTTTAGGCATTGTTGCTCCCTTCTTCCGGCGTTTTCGCTGCCGGCTGGTAGTTTAGCTGTGACCCCTTGTTTGCGAAGCTATTATACACGCATTCTGACGCGGCGTCAAGACGCATACGCTTGACAAACGCTGGAAAGTCTGTTATTCTACTTTCACTCTTAATACTGTAGAAAGCAGCATTAACTGAACAGGCCGGGGCCTTAGGGCCTGGAGCCGGGTTACAATGGTAACAGTGGAAGATACGCCATGGGACAGTAGTTGTTTCCGTGGTTTTATTATAGTAAAGGGCTCGGTGGCATAAAAGATGGCAAAACAGGACAAACCAGCTAAAACAGAATTCGAGAAGACCGCTTACAGGGTCTCGGCGGTAGGTATCATAGGAAACGCCGTGCTGGCGCTGTTTAAGCTTGCGGCGGGCGTTCTGGCGCATTCCGGCGCCATGATAAGCGACGCGGTGCATTCGGCGTCGGACGTGCTCAGCAGCTTCATCGTCATCGTCGGCGTAAAGATCGCATCGAAAGACCCGGACGAGGAACACCCCTACGGCCACGAGCGCTACGAGTGCGTGGCGGCCATAGTGCTGTCTGTGGTGCTGCTTATAACAGGCGTGTTTATCGGAAAGTCGGCCATAGAGCAGATCCTTTCCGGCGAGGCCTCCGGCAGCGCTCCGGGGCTTTTGGCGCTTGTCGCGGCGGCGGTGTCCATAGTCTGCAAGGAGGGAATGTACTGGTACACCAGGCACCACGCGAAGCGCATCGATTCGCAGGCGCTGATGGCCAACGCCTGGCATCACCGCTCGGACGCGCTGTCGTCCGTGGGCGCCCTGATAGGCATAGGCGGCGCAAGGCTGGGGCTTCCGGTGCTTGAACCCATAGCCAGCGTGGTGATATGCCTGTTCATCGCCAAGGCGGCCTACGATATTTTCCGCGAGGCGATAGACAAGATGGTAGACCATTCGTGCAGCCCGGAAACAGAGCAACTGATCGTTGGTTGCGCGCTGGAACAGCCCGGGGTGCTTGGCGTCGACAGACTTCGCACCAGGGAATTCGGGAACCGCATCTATGTGGATATTGAGATACGCGCGGACGGCTCGCAGACGCTGAATGAGGCGCACGCAATAGCGGAAAGGGTGCACGACACCATAGAGCAGCGTTTCGAAAAAGTAAAGCACATAATGGTGCACGTAAACCCCGGCAGCTCCGCAGGCAAGTAGCTACGCGGCGTCGCGCAGATAAAGAAATAAAAAACCGGCTTTTATGAGCCGGTTTTGATATTTAAGCCGTTGTCTTATAATATCTGGAACCAGATGGCGTAGATGTCCACCTCGAGCTTTGCCCAGTACAGCTCGTAGCCTTCCGGGCCGCTCTTGAAGAAGCTCAGCAGGCCGCTTGCCGCGTCCGTGCCCTGCGCGTTGACAGGCTGAAGATCAAGGCAGCCGTTGTCGGTGTAAGTCCAGCTGTACTGCACCGGAGCGTTGAAATATCCGGTTATCTCGGCCTTGCCTTCCGTGTAGACGCCCATGTAGGCCTCCAGCACGTTGCCGTTTCTTATGTCGAAATACGGGTTGAGCTCCGCGTCCAGGATGTCGGTGTTCACGTCGGTCATGACGTAGCCGTAGCAGTTCGCGGGAAGCTCCATCTCCTTTGCGCTAACGAACACCAGATCCGCCGGAGAGAACGCCGCGCCGGGCTCGTAATCAGGCGGAAGCTCCGCGTTCTCATCGAGCTCGCAGTCTTCAAGCTCTATATTGTCGCCGTACGGGAACCACTCAGATTCGTGAAGGCCCAGCCTGCACTTCTTAAGGTACAGCTTGGCGGGCATCATGGTGTCGAAGTACGGATAGGAGTCCGAACCGCTCATGACGCAGTTTTCGAACACGAAATCACCGGTGCAGTCTTCTATGTAGATAGCGCCTTCGGAGCAGTCGCGGAGAGTGCATCCATCGGCGTGAAGTGTGCTGCTGCCGGTGTCAGCGCGAAGCGCGTAGGTGCCGCAGCCGAAGAGATCCAGGTTGTTTAGCTCGATGTTCTTTGTGCCCCTGAAGTGCAGCACGTCGCCTTCGCAGCTGCCCTTGTCTGGCGTGTGGCCCATGGTGAGGTTTGCGAGGCGTATCCCGCTGCCGCCGCTGAACACCATCACGTCCGCGTAGCGCGGGTCCACGAGAATTACGGTGTCTGCGCTTGCCCCGGTGCCGCCTTTTATAGACAGGCCGTCGGCGTTGAGGATAGCAAGCTCCACGCCGTCGTTGCACGGCTGAATGCGCACGTACTGGTGAGCCGTGTTGAATTCGTCGGCGTTCTTTGCGGCCTCGGCAAGGTATTCGCTGAGGTTGTAGCTGCCGGCCGCGATGGTGATCTTGGCGCCGGGCTTTATGGCCTCCAGCAGATCCTCAGCGGAGCTTACCGTAACGGCGTCCGGGTCCGGATCGATGGTATTTGTCGGATCGATAGTGTTGGAGGGGTCCACAGTATTTGACGGATCCACGTTGTTTGCGGTGTTGTCCGGCTCCACCGTGTTGTCCGGACCGACGTTGTTCGAGTTGTTGCCGGGCTCCGTGTTGTTTGCCGGAGTCGTGTTTGCGGGTTCCGTGTTGTTTGCCGGAACGGCGTTGTTTGAGGGTGCCGCATTGTTGCTCTGAGCGCTGTTGTTGGTGTTGTTTCCGCCGCAGCCTGTAAGCACGGCCAGCACCATAGCCAGGGCGATCAGGACCGCCAGGGTCTTTATAGTTTTGCGTTTCATATCGTTTTCCTCATTAATTATTCGAAAGCGAGATGCTCCAGTGCTCTGTAATCGGGTGCCGGATCGGGTCCGCCGCAGGCTTTGCTGCAAAGCGCCTTTAATTCGGTCTTATTCACCAGCCGGAAGCCTTCGTATCTGAAGGCAGGCGCGGTGGCGCAGGACATGAAGGTGTAGCCGGCAGGGTCGATGTTCTCGGCGGCGAAGATGGAGCCCTTGGGGATGACGGCCATGGCTTTCTGACCCGCAGAGGTATCGGCTCCAAGAAACAGCGTCCGCACAACTGGCCCCTCTATCACCGTTATCTTCAGCCCGCAGCCCTCGTGGTAGTACCAGATCTCCTCGCAGTCGATCTGGTGGAGGTGCGAAATTTCCGGGCCGTCCAGCAGGAAATAAATGCTGCCCATGAAGGGCCTTTCCCCCTGTTTTGCCTCAGATCTGAACACTTCCGCGAACCAGCCGCCCTCCGGATGGGCCTGCAACTGATATTCAGTTCTCAATAATTCCGTTCTTTTCATTAGTATAGTTATTATACATAATTTGAACCGATTGTCAAACAGCTGTTTTGCTGCGCAAATTGCTTGTTTTTACGGTATTGCGGCGCTTCTGGCCAAGGCCGTAATTGACGCCTTGTCCGCGTAGGTGGTATAATAAATATGTATTTTTTATATGCGAAAGGAGTCTGGAAATCATGACTTATCCTGTAGAAATAGCAGGGCTGCGCAGGGAACTGCCGCTCTGCAAAGTAGCCGACGATCTGTACATCGCCGCGTTCATCTGCTTCGGCGACGCGGAGGTCACCGTGGCCTGCGCCAGGGAACTTTTAAAGCTCGTCCCGCGCGAGGATTACGACTACATGTTCACCGCTGAGGCCAAGAGCATCCCGCTCATCCACGAAATGGCGCGCCAGTCCGGCGCCGAAACTTACTTCGTCGCCAGGAAGGCTAAAAAGGCCTACATGACGGATCCTATCCACGTCGAGGACCATTCCATCACAACAAGCGGCACCCAGGTGCTGTACCTCGGCAAGGAAGACGCCGACAAGATCAGAGGCAAGCGCATACTCATCATAGATGACGTGGTGTCGACAGGTGGTTCACTGATGGCCATGGAGCACCTCGTGGAGCTTGCGGGCGGAAAAGTCACCGGCCGCGTAACGGTATTTGCCGAGGGCGACGCCGGCGAGCGCTTCAACATCAGATACCTCGGAAAGCTGCCGCTGTTCGGCTCAGACGGCAAGCCCAAAGAATAATTATCGGTCCTTATTTCTCAATTATATATAAAGGAGAGATCAAAGAAATCATCATGGAGAAACTATTTAAGCTGAAAGAAAACAAGACCACGGTCAGGATCGAGATCGTTGCGGGTCTTACGACCTTCATGACCATGGCCTACATCATCGCTCTGAACCCCAACCTTCTTACGGGCTTTGGCGCGATGGGGCAGGATCTGTGGAACGGCGTGTTCCTTGCAACCTGCATCGCGTCGGCTATCGGTACGCTGTGTATGGCGTTCCTGGCCAACAAGCCGTTCGCAATGGCGCCCGGCATGGGGCTCAACTCGTTCTTTGCCGTAGTAGTAGCCAACTTCGCCGCTATAACCGGCATGAGCTACCTGCAGTCGTTCCAGTCGGCGCTGGTGCTGATCCTCGTTGAAGGCGTCATCTTCATCATCCTGTCTATCTTCAACGTCCGCGAAAAGATCGTAGAGGCCATTCCTCTGGGAGTGCGTCTGGGCATCGGCCCCGCCATCGGCCTCATGCTCATGAACATCGGATTCGGCTCCAACGCGGGCATCTATTCCGAGACCGGCGGCCCGTTCTTCGCAATGAGAGACTTCTTCGGAGCGCTCACCGCGAAATCCGCAAAGGAAGCCATGGGTTCCGGATATGCCGCTATGGTGCTGGCAGTAGCTACTATGTTCATCGGTTTGTTCGTTATAGTAGCACTTGCGCACAAGAAAGTTAAGGGCGCCGTGCTGATTGGCATGATCGTAGCCTCCATCATCCACTGGGCAGGTCAGGCGATCTTCCTTGGCACAAACCCGTTCGCGGGCCTCGCTACCGCGTCCTTCCTGCCGCCGTTCGCCGACATGGCAAAGACGACGCTGTTCAAACTCGACTTTAACGGATTCGCCCAGATCGGCTGGTTCACCATCATTACCCTGGTCATCACCTTCTGCATCATAGACATGTTCGACACCATCGGAACGCTGGTAGGAACCGCGGACCGCGCCGGCATGCTGGACGAAAAGGGCAACATGCCCCAGATGAAAGAAGCTCTGCTCTCCGACGCTATCGGAACTGTGGCAGGCTCCGTCACCGGAACCTCCACCGTTACCACTTTCATCGAGAGCGCTTCCGGAGTTGAGGAAGGCGGCCGCACAGGTCTTACCGCCGTCACTACCGCCGTCATGTTCCTGCTCTGCATGTTCATAGCTCCGATAGCTGCCATCATTCCGCCGGCAGCCACCTCTTCAGCGCTCATCTACGTAGGAATACTGATGCTCGCGAACCTCAAGAAGCTTGACTTCTCGGACATCTCCCAGGTGCTGCCCGTGGCCGTGATGCTGCTGGCGATGCCCATTTCCAGCTCCATCGGACACGGCATCGGCCTGGCCCTGATCTGCTACACAGTCATCAAGCTTTGCACCGGCAAGGCAAAGGACATCTCGGTCCTCACCTACATCCTCTCGATCATCTTCCTGATCAAGTTCTTCCTGCCGCTGTAATGCAATAAGGGACGGGCCTTTAACGGCATTTTGAAAAACAAAAGACGGTTCCGGGCATTTCCGGAGCCGTCTTTTAATTTGTAGTAGTTGTTGAGGTGCGGCGCAATCATTTACCAAAATGAAAACGAGAACCGTCCCCGATTTTTATGCTATCTCTACCTGCGGCTGGTTGTCGTAAAGCCATGCGGTGATATCGTCCGCGTAGCGCTTGTCTACGGAGATGACCAGGCCTGTCTGGTCGGCGGAGACGAAGCTCAGGCTCTCGGTACCCCTCCTTACGACTGCGATGTTGTCCCAGCCCAGCCTTACTACCTGCGAGCCTTTGCTGAGCTCCACGCCGGCGTCGTCCAGGACCACCATGGAGGGCCGCTCGTCGGACATCATGGCGTTTTTAGCTTTGTTGAGGCTGCTCAGGAACACGGCGGAAAACGCCACGCCTATGGTAAGAAGCACGGCCGCCACGATCTCCATGGTCTCTACGCCCCAGAAGATCATCATCAGCACCACCATGATGAGAAACACCGTTCCCAGGACGATCATGCCCTTGTAGTGCCTGAAATAATCGCTGATCTTGCGCCTGTGGTCTTTCAGTATGAGGCGGTACTGCGAGGCGACGCTTACGACTTCCCTGTAGAACGCCTCGCTGCCTTTTTCGTTTATTTCTATTCTCATAACGCTAAATTCCAGCTTTCTGACGTGACGTCAGGCTTCCGGGCGCATCGTCGGGAAGAGCAGAACGTCCTGGATGCTTGCGGAATCGGTAAGCAGCATAACGAGGCGGTCTACGCCTATGCCAAGGCCGCCTGTGGGGGGCATGCCGTACTCCAGCGCGTTGATGAAATCGTAGTCCACCTGGCATTTTGCGGCAGGCTCGAGGGCCTTGCGCTCCGCGACCTGACGTTCGAAGCGTCCGCGCTGGTCTATCGGGTCGTTCAGCTCGGAGAACGCGTTGCCGAACTCGGTGCAGTTGATGAAGAACTCGAAGCGTTCGGTGTAGGCCGGGTCGTCGGGCTTTCTCTTGGCCAGCGGAGAGATCTCCACTGGGTAGTCGTAGATGAAGGTCGGCTGCACCAGCTTGTCTTCCACGAAGGCGTCGAAGAACTCCGGCAGGATGTTGCCAATGGTCTTGACTTCAGGCAGCTCCACTTTGTATTGCTTGGCCAGCTCTATGGCTTCCTTGTCGGTCTTTACCAGGTCGAAGTCCACGCCGCTGTACTTCTTTACTGCTTCCTTCATGGACATGCGGGTCCAGTTGTCCAGGTCTATGTCTATGCCCTGGTAGTTTATCTTGCGGGTGCCGCAGACGGTGTCGGCCAGGTATTTTACCAGACCTTCCACCAGATCCATCATTCCGTTCAGACTGGTGTACGCCTGGTACATTGCAATGGATGTAAACTCCGGATTGTGCTTGCGTTCCATGCCTTCGTTGCGGAAGATGCGGCCTATCTCGTAGACGCGGTCTATGCCGCCCACGATGAGGCGCTTGAGGTAAAGCTCGGTCTCGATGCGAAGGACCATGTCTATGTCCAGGGTGTTGTGATGGGTCGTAAAGGGCCTTGCGGCGGCGCCGATCTCAAAAGGAGTGAGTATCGGAGTCTCGACCTCAAGGTAGCCCAGGCTGTCCATGTAGTTGCGTATGCCGCGGAGGATGGCGCTGCGCTTTACGAAGGTGTCCTTTACGTCCGGGTTCATTATCAGATCCAGGTAGCGCTGGCGGTAGCGGAGCTCCATGTCGGTAAGGCCGTGGAACTTCTCCGGCAGCGGGTGCAGGCACTTGGAAAGGAGCACCAGCTCTTCGGCGCGCACGGAAAGCTCGCCGGTCTTGGTGCGGAACACTTCTCCGAAAACGCCGATGATATCGCCTATATCGAGCTTTTTAAATGCCGCGTAGGGCTCGTCGCCCAGTTCGTCGCGGCGCACGTAGAGCTGTATGTCGCCCTTGTCGTCGCGGATGTGCGCGAAGCTCGCCTTGCCCATGACCCTCTTGGCCATGAGGCGCCCCGCCAGGTGCACTTTCTTTCCGGCGTCTGTTTCCGGCGCGAGCTCAGAAAACTCCGCCTTAAGATCTGCCGAGAAGGCGTCCTGCGGGTACTTTGTGATAACGTAAGGATTCTGGCCGGCGGCCTGAAGGTCTGCCAGCTTCTGCATCCTGATCTGAGTCTGTTCTGAAAGGTCCTGCTGAGGGACCGTATTGTTATTATTGTTGTCCATTTGTAAAATATATTAGCTGATTACTTGATTATCTCCATGACCTTGTAGCGGAGGATGGTGCCTTCGGAGGCGTCCTTGCTCTCGATGACGACTTCAACCTTGTCGCCGACCTTCTTGCCGATAAGAGCTTTGCCTACCGGGGACTCGTTGGAGATCAGGCCGTTGATGGGGTCCGCGTCTGTGATGCCTACGATCTTGTAGACGAATTCTTCCTTGGTGGCAAGGTCTTTGATCTTTACGGAAAGACCCAGGTTGACGTGCTCGCCGGTGACGTCCTCTTCAGCGACGATCTTAGCGTTGCGCATCATGTACTCCAGGCGGTTGATGCGGGCTTCGAGGTCTGCCTGCTCTTCCTTGGCGGCGTCGTATTCAGCGTTCTCGGAAAGGTCGCCGTAGGACTTTGCTTCTTTAAGGTGTTCGGATACCTCGATGCGCCTTACGGAGACCAGATATTCGTGCTCTTCTGCTAATTTGTCGTAGCCTTCCTGTGTAAGTAAGATTTCTTCTGCCATTTTAAAACTCCTTGTGATTATTGCTGCGGCCCGCGGGTACAAGCTCCGCCGCCGCTTTGATGTATGAACTTAACTCTTCAGCTGTTACAGCTGTATTTACCATTTTTCGCAGCTCCGCCGCTCCGCGCACGCCCTTGGTGTACCAGCCGAAGTGCTTTCGCATCTCCAGGACGGCGGTGTGCTCGCCCTTAAGACCGGCCAGAAGCTCGAAGTGTTGCTGCATCTGCGCGGCTATCTCTTCGCTGCTGCGGTACTGTTTCGCCGCGAGCGGATCTTCCCATTCGCTGAAGATCCAGGGGTTGCCCAAAGCTGCCCGCCCTACCATAACGAGGCTGCAGCCGGTCTGCCGCATCATTTCCTTCGCGTCTTTAGCGCTGCACACGTCCCCGTTGCCTATGACCGGCACGTTTACGGCCTTTACGATGTCCGCTATGGCCTGCCAGTTTGCCTTGCCGCTGTAGTACTGCTCGCGGGTGCGTCCGTGGACCGCTATAGCCGAGGCTCCGGCCTCTTCCATCTTCCTGGCGAAGGCCACGTGAAGCGGCTCTCCCTGCCAGGTCTGCGGCTCAGCGCTTTCCAGGCCGTCCTTTCCTGTAAAGCCTATGCGCATTTTTATTGTAACTGGTTTGCAGTTGCTGGCTTTTACGGCCGCTTCGACGCATCTTGCGGCGTTGTCTGGATCCAGCAGCATGGCCGAACCCTCGTGATTTTTAACCACTTTGGGTACCGGACAGCCCATGTTTATGTCCAGGAAGGCGTTGGGCCTGTCTTTAAGGTAGTCCGCCGCGAAAGCTATCATCTCGGGCTCGCTGCCGAAGATCTGTATGCCTGTGGGGCCTTCTTCGGGGCGCATGTCCAAAAGCTCTTCCGATCCGGGGCTTTTGTAGTACAGCCCCTTTGCCGACACCATCTCCGTGCAGGCCAGCGCTGCGCCCTTGTCGTGCGCTATCTTGCGGTACGCGCGGTCGGATATCCCGGCCAGCGGCGCCAGCACCATAGGGCTCTTCAGCTCCAGCCCTAAAAATCTGTACATTTAGGCGTTCTCCGGCTTGTTTTTCTCGTATATCAGCTGCAGACCCTCCAGGGTGAGCATCTTGTCTATAATATCGATGCAGTCGGAATTATCCTTTATTATGTAGGCCATACCGCCGGTGCCGATGACTGTGATGGGTCTGTCGTCTCCGGTCATGGCGTGGATCTCGTCCTTCATCTTCCTGACGATGTATTCGGTCATGCCTATGTGGCCGAACACCAGGCCAGCCTGCATACCTTCGGTGGTGTTGTGGGCTATGGCCTTCTTGGGAGCTTCGATCTCTACGCGCGGCAGCTTTGCGGTCTTTTCGAACAGAGCTTCCGAGGAGATCTTAAGACCCGGGGCTATAGCGCCGCCGAGGTACTCGCTCTTGTCGGACACGGCGCAGAAAGTGGTCGCTGTGCCGAAGTCGATGATGATCAGCGGAGCCTGGTACTTAGCCAGTGCCGCGACGCTGTTGACTATCCTGTCCGCGCCCAGCATCTTGGGGTTGTCGTACTTTACTATAAGGCCGGTCTTAACGCCGGGGCCTACGATTATAGGCTCGCACTTGAAGTAGTAGCGCGACATGTGCTGCAGGGTGTAGGTCATGGACGGCACGACCGTGGAGATGATGACGTCGTCGACCTGGTCAAATGTAAAATCGTGTACTTCGAAGAGCTGGCGGATGAATACCGCGTACTCGTCAGCGCTCTTCTTCTGGTTGGTCTCCATGCGCCAGGAACCCTTAAGATCCTTGCCTTTGTAAAGACCCATTACTATGTTGGTGTTTCCAACGTCGAATGCTAGTAACATGCTCAGCCTCCCTTATCAGAATGGACCTGCTTCTTTTTCTATCCTCTGCACCGCCAGAGCCATCATAAGGCCCGGAACGATGGTGTTTGACGTGATGTCGGCGCCGAGTATCTCTCTGATGCGCTTGAGCCTGTACTGCACGGTGTTGACGTGCACGTCCATGAGCTTTGCCGCCTTGGACGAGGACAGGCCGGCGTCCAGGATGAACACCTCAAGGGTATCCATCAGCTGTTTTGCCTTGGTGTCGGAAACGTCGCGGAAGGGGCGTATCAGGTCGAGGTAGTTGCGCTTTACGGGGCCGCCGTTCATGCAGATATTGACGCAGTTTCCGGCAAGCGCCAGCTCGAACTTGGAGAAGCTGCGCTTATAGGGGAAGATGAACTGCACGAAGGCCTCGGTGTCGTTTATTAGTTTGAAGGCGTTGCACATGCCTTCTATACCGGAGTTGGTGTTTACGTGGAAAGTCTTCTGGGCGCCGAATTCAGCCATCTTGGCGGCAAATTCTTTCCACTGGTCTTCGCCGAAGTCCCTGCATTCGGGGGAGTGCAGCAGCACGCCTACGATCTCGTCGGGTTCTACTATGCGCAGGGTGCGCAGGCCGTATTCGGCTTCAAACGCGGACAGGGTCTGCAGCACGTCGGTCTTTTTGATGCCGGCGACAAGGAAGACGCCTTCCAGTTCGTATTCCTTTATTCCCTGTTCGTCCAGAAGGGTGTGGGCCAGTTCCCTGTTGCCGCGGCGCAGCGCGCGTATCATCTCGGCGGCGGGGTCGCGGTCAGGCACGTAGTTCCACATGCCCATGGCCAGCTCGAAGATCTCGCCCAGCTTGGTGATCTCGTACTGGGTGTAGTACTTCTCGTTGTCCACCAGCAGCAGGTAGTAGCGCATGCCGGAGATCTCTATGGGGCTCCAGTAAGTCTCTACGCCGCGTACGTCGACCTTGGAACCTTTGCTGTCCTTGTCGAAGTCGCTGGAATCCAGGCGGGTGCGCACCGCGTCCTCGATGCTGATGGTGTGGCGCGTCTCGACGGAGAATATAACGTTGAAATCCGCCGAGAACAGCACTATCTGGAAGTTGTTGTTGATGGCTGCCTGCCTTGCCGCCTGCTGGAAAGTAGAGTACTTTTCGAAGTTCAGGAGGTGGTAGATGGCGCCGTTGATCAGATTGTTGCTGAACGTTTCACTCATTTCTCTTCATCCTTTTCCGGCTGTTCTGTCTCTTCCGGCTGCTCCGCAGGTTCTTCTTCCTGCGGATCCGGGTCCTTTTCGAATATATGGCGTATGTCATCGCGCAGATCCTGCGTTACGATGTTGCGGACATTGCCTTTTTCGTCCATGACAGCGACGCGTTTGGTGGGGTTGAGGCCCTCGTCCCTGGCCTTCTGGAGCTCTTCGGCTTCCTTCTCGGCGCGGGCCTTAGCTTCGGCTTCTTCCACGACCTTTCGGGCCTCGCTGCGCTTGCTGTTTTCAGCCTTGAGCTCTTCAACGGTCCTGGTATTGGAGTAGATGGCCTCGAACTCGTCCTGATCGAGGGTCTCCATCTCGAGAAGCGCGTTGGCGACGCGGTCGAGCTCCTCGCGGTGATCCTTGAGTATCTGCTCGGCGTCGGCGTAGGCCTTGTCTATGATGCGGCGCACCTCCTGGTCTATCTTGGAGGCGAGCTCTTCGGAGTAGTTCTGCTTGGATGTGAAGTCCCTTCCAAGGAAGACTTCGTCGGAATCGGAGTAGTTGATGGGGCCGATGGCGTCGCTCATGCCGTACTTGGTGACCATGTCGTGGGCAAGCTTGGTGGCGCGCTCCAGATCGTTGGAGGCTCCGGTGGTGATGTCGCCGAACACTATGCTTTCGGCTACGCGGCCGCCCAAAAGGTGCTTGATGTCGTTGAACATCTCGGTGCGGGACATGTTGTAGCGGTCCTCTTCGGGAAGCTGCATGGTAAAACCAAGGGCCATGCCGCGCGGCATGATGGTCACCTGGTGCACCGGATCCGAGCCCGGGATGGCGCGCATCACTATGGCGTGGCCGGCTTCGTGGAACGCGGTGATCTTGAGTTCCTTCTCGTTCATGACGCGGCTGCGCTTCTTGGGGCCTGCGATGACGCGGGTGATGGCCTCTTCCAGGTCGTCCATGTGGATGATGGTGCCGTTGCGGCGCGCTGTAAGAAGGGCTGCCTCGTTCATCATGTTTTCTATGTCAGCCGGGGTGAAGCCCGGTGTGCGCTTTGCAAGGGTCTTGAGGTCCACGTCCTCGTCGATCGGCTTGTTCTTTGCGTAGAGCTCGAATACGGCTTCGCGGCCTTTTACGTCCGGAGTGGAGATTGTGACCTGCCTGTCGAAGCGGCCGGGACGAAGGATGGCAGGATCCAGAACGTCCGGGCGGTTGGTCGCGGCCAGGACGATTATGCCTTCGTTGGCGGAGAAGCCGTCCATTTCAACCAGCAGCTGGTTTAAGGTCTGCTCGCGCTCGTCGTTGCCGCCGCCTATGCCGGCGCCTCTTCTGCGGCCGACAGCGTCGATCTCGTCTATAAATATAATGCAGGGCGCGTTCTTCTTGGCGTCGGTGAACAGGTCGCGGACGCGGCTTGCGCCTACGCCTACGAACATCTCAACGAAGTCAGAACCGGAGATGCTGAAGAAGGGCACGCCTGCCTCGCCGGCGACCGCCTTGGAGATGTGGGTCTTACCGGTTCCCGGGGGGCCTACCAGAAGGACGCCCTTGGGGATGCGTGCGCCGAGCTCGAGGTACTTCTTGGGGTTCTTCAGGAAGTCTACGATCTCTGCGAGCTCCTGCTTTTCCTCCTCGAGGCCAGCTACTTCCTTGAAGGTTATGCGCTTCTTGTCGTCGCCTTTGATCATGCGGGCGCGGGACTTGCCGAAGTTCATGACGCCTGCGTTGCCGCCGCCTCCCATGACGTTGCGCAGAAGGATGACCATCAGGACTATCATGATGATGGTGGGTATCCAGGAGAGGATGGACGCGTAGCTGGAGGGCTTGACGCTCTTTACCACAAGCTTGCCCTCGGCCATCTGCGGGACGATGTACTTTTCAGAGATGGTGTACATTTCCGATGCCGTGGGCGCGTACGCGATCACTGTGTTTCCTGCCTTGAGCTTTGCGGTGTAGCTGCGGTTGGATTCGTTGATCTGCAGCTCGGCTATCTGCTCTTTTTCGAGGTAGCCGACGAGCGTTGAGAACTCCACGCTGGTGACGTCGTCGCCGCCGAAAACGGAGCCGCTGGAGATCCACGAGATTATCCCCGCGATGACCGCGAAGACAAGTATGTAGATCAACAGAACTACTATAAAGCTAGGTTTCTTTCCGTTGTTTTTCAATTACAAATTCCCCCTGTAAAATGGTCTATTTTTTGTGACAATGCCACATTTTTGCGTATTAACAAAATATTTTACCATATATAATGGTAAAGTTCAATGAATTTCTTGTGATGAACACACAAAAAACTGGAATCTGGGACCGTCCCCGGATCTTCACCAGCTGAGGCCGTGGCCGGTGGGATAGAGTATCTCGGTGGTGCAGCGGTAGCTGGCATCGAGTTTGGGAATGGCGACGGGAAGTTTGCCGGTGGGTTTGCAGCCGCCGAAGACAGTGTAGACACCAACGGGGATGTTGGGCGCGTACTGCAGTGTGTCTACAGCGAAGATGCCCGGGTCGGCGTTCATGCCGCGTCCGTTGTAGACCGCAAGCAGCGCGTCGGCATTCTGGTAGCGCGCCAGGTCATAGGGCAGCTGGGCGCTGATGACCGTAAACCTGCCGTTCTGGGCGTGCACGGCGTTGCAGAGCTTGTCCAGGAAGGCGCTCCAGTCGGCCCTCGCCGGGTCTAGATCCAGGTCGGAGTACATCGCGGAAACCGCCACTATATTCGCGGCGCCTTCGGCTATCTTTTCAGCCTCGGCGGTCATGCCGTTGTAGCAGAGGCACGAAACGTCGGCGTCCTGGGCAAGGATCTTAGCATCTTTCAGCTTTTTCACGCCGTATTCCAGGGCTTTAAGCTCCGAAGCGTAGGGGCAGACCAGCACGGTCTTTCCGCCGGCCTTGATGGGCAGCGTGCCACCTTCGTTCTTTACCAGGGTGACGGTCTTTTCGGTGATCTCCCACTCGGCGTCGTGATGGGCTTTGGAGCCGAGCACGGCCTGGGCGTTCCTGACGTTCTCCTCAACCTTGTTTTCTTTTGCCGGCTCCAGACGGCCGTACTTTTCCTTAAGGGTGAGGATGCGGGTGACGGCCTCGTCTATGCGTTCCATGGGGATCTCTCCACCTACGACCATAGCAACTACGTCGTCGATGCAGCGCTCCAGCTCGCCTATCTCCGCGGCGGTGCGCGTTTCGACCGGTACCGTAAGCATGTCGGCGCCGGCCAGTATGGCGAGTTTTATGGCGTCTTTACGGTCGAAGTGCTGGGCTATTGCGTCCATAACCATGGAATCGGTCACTACGACGCCTTTAAATCCGAGCTTTTCGCGAAGAAGGCCCGTTATCATGGTCTTGGAGAGAGTTGCCGGCAGGCTGATCTTCTCGCCGCTGAATCTTGAGACGTAGGTCTCTGTTTCGATCTGCGGATACTGGATGTGGGCAGTCATGACGACGTCCGCGCCGCTTTTGATGCAGGCCGTAAACGGCACCAGCTCGTATTTTTCGAGCTCCGCCATGCTGCTGTTGATAAGAGGAAGGCCGCTGTGGCTGTCCACGTCGGTGTTGCCGTGGCCAGGGAAGTGCTTGATGGCAGCGGCGGTCTTGGCGCTCTGAAGGCCTTTTATGAAGGCGCTGCCCATATTGGACGCTATCTGCGGGTCGTCCGAGAACGAGCGCAGGCCTATGATCGGGTTGTTCGGGTTGTTGTTGAGGTCCAGCACCGGCGCGAAATCAAGGTCTATGCCCAGGGCTTTGAGCTCTTCGCCCACGATAGAAGCAGCCCGCTGGGTGTTTGCGGCGTCATTTGCCGCTCCGAGGGCCATGTTTCCCGGCAACTGAGTTCCGGTTGCAAGCCTCGTGATGTATCCGCCCTCCTGGTCTATGCCTATAAGAAGGTCAGTCTTGGCGCCTCCGAGCTGGTTTGCCACGCGCATGGAATCGATCAGGCGCACTCCCTGCTCTGCGCCCTGCATGTTCTCTAAAAACACGATCACTCCGCCGAAGCTGTGCTTGCGCAGCAGGTTCTGGATCTCGGGATTGAGCTCCGTGACGTTCTTTGCCGCGTCCCCGGTGCCCCAGGTCTTGAAGCGCAGCATCATCATCTGCGTGACTTTCTGGACAGTGGACATCTCCTGGACCGTCTTTTTGATCTTGCTTTGCGCCCTTCCCGGCAGCGAGCAGCCTGCCAGCGCAAGGCAGAGGACCATGCACACTGCAAGGGCCAGCGCGAGCGCTCTTATTCTGTTCTTTCCTGTAGTCTTCATTGATTTCCCCCTTTTGAAATGCGATGAAACAGTAGATCGCGTCCTTTTGCGGGACGCGTTATTGATTTATTAGGTCTTTTACGACTTCGGCAGCCAGCATCAGGCCGGCGGCTGCCGGAACGAACACCATGGACGATGGGGCGTGCCGCCCGGGAACAGCGCTGCCAGGTCCTGCGTTTGCCGGGTCTCCGGCTTGCTTTGGTTCTTCCGCCGCAGGCCTTACCGGAAGCTCGGCGGACCAGACCACCTTAAGTTTCTTTATTCCGCGCTCCTTAAGCTGGCGGCGCATGGTTTTTGCGAGCGGATCGCCTTCGGTCTTGCTTATGTCGCAGACCTTCAGCCTGCCCGGGTCGAGGCGGTTGCCGCAGCCCATCGAGCATATCACCGGAACGCCCAGTTTCGTTGCAGTTTCAACGATATCCAGCTTTGCTGACACGGTGTCAATAGCGTCAACTATATAGTCGAACTCCACGAACGGGATCACATTGCGCTTCTCCGGCAAATAAAACACCGGGTATTTGCTCACCGTTATGGACGGGTCGATGTCCTGGATGCGCTGCGCGAAGGCGTCCACCTTCAGCTGCCCTACGCTGCTGCGGGTGGCGATCAGCTGGCGGTTGAGGTTCGACACGGCAATAGCGTCGCTGTCGATAAGGTCCAGCGCGCCCACGCCGCTTCTTGCCAGCGCCTCTACAGCGTAGCCGCCCACGCCGCCAAGGCCGAACACAGCCACGCGGCAGCCGCGAAGCCTGTCCAGCGCTTCCTGTCCTATCAGCCGCACAGTGCGGGAGTATTGTTCGGCAGACAGGCACTCAGTATTGTTTTTTTCGCGTTTTTCTTCCATTTTTAATTGTCGGTTTCAGAGCCGGGGTTCTCTTTTGCGGAGCCGCCCTTCTTCACCTGCAGGTACCAGACCCCGGCGGCCACAGCCATCCCGACTATGCCCACCACGGCGCATCCGAACACGTCGCGCACGATGCGGTCGTTGGTGCCTTTGAAAAAGATCTCGGCCATGTCCACGACTATGACCGCTATTATCAGCGCGAAAGCCAGGTAGTACTGACGGAAGCGGTGATCCTCCTTTTTCGGGTCGGTGCAGAGCTTCCACTGAAGAAAGCCGCAGCCCAAAAGCATCACCAGCGCGATGACGCTAAGCACCGGGTACTTAAAACTCACCACATCCGGGAAAAACCCGCTTTTAAACAGCGCAACTATACTCATTCAATACTCTCCGGTCCCGCCGGGTCCGCTGGTTCTTCCGCAGCCCGGTGTTCATTAATATATACGTTCGCCAGCGCGTCGCAGCGGTTGTTGTAGTCCACGACTTGCGCAAAACGCTTGTATGTAAAGCCTCTTCCGCCAGCGGCAAGCTTCAGCTCCTCGTCGTTGTGCTCTTTAAAGCGCTTAAGAGCCGCGGCGTTGGCCTTAGCCCCGCCATCTTTCAGGGTCTGGTGGCCCTTCACAAGGAAGAAATGCGGCTCGTTGCCCTCTAAAAGCCCAAGCAGCTTCTCCCAGAGCTCGCGGTTTTCGACCGGTTTTTTCTGCGAATTCTTCCAGCCGTTCTTCTGCCAGCCCTTATACCAGCGCTGCCTGAAGCAGTTCACAAGGTAGGCGCTGTCCGAAAAAACGTGCAGCGCAAGGCCGCTCTGCTTAAGCGCCGAAAGCGCCTCTATCAGTGCCGTCAGCTCCATGCGGTTGTTGGTAGTGTTTACCTCGCCGCCGCAAAGCTCCTTTTCGTTGCCGTTGTATTCGAGCACGCAGCCCCAGCCGCCGACGTTCTCTTCGTTCTGGTTTCCGGCGCACGCGCCGTCCGTGTAGATGTTTACAGTCTTCATAACACTTAATTATACCGCACAAGACCGCCTCATTTCAAGCCGCCGATGAACAGCACCAGCGCGGCTGCTATCAGTATGATCCAGGAGATGTAGCGGCTCGTGTAGACCCAGCCCGTCGGCTCCGCATTATCAGCGTCTACGATCACATAGCGCAGGTTCCAGCGGAACAGCTCGTCCGCGAAGATCACGGACAGCGCAGTCAGGGCGCAGATCACGACCCCGAAGAAAAACAACAGACCGTTTCCTTTGTGCGTCAGCTGAGGCCCGTCGCTAAGCTCCAGGATGTCGAGGATGCTGGGCTCGAGGATATCCGTGTCGTAGACAGTGCCTGGTTCGGGTATGACCCTGAAGTTGAGCACTGAACTGCCGTCTTCATTGTAGTATATTTTATTCGATTCGTATTCGATCACGCATCCGCGGAAGATCGTTTCACCTTTTCTCTGGACCACCAGCCCTGTCTTTTCGAATTCGCCGGTAGACCAGTAAGGCTTCAGCTCGGGGATGGCTGTGGGGTCTTCCCTGACTGTGTAGGGCCCGTAGGTCGCATCGCCGTACCTGAACACTACTGTCTTATCTGGCGTGACCGTAAACTCGGCGTCCCGGCCGCGTATCTTTCCGGAATACACGGTATTTCCGCCGGATTCTTTTTGCACGAGAATGGAATCCAGGTATTCGTAGCCTTCGCGGCGCATCGTTATGGGGTATAATATAGAAAATATAACGACCATAGCGGCCAGTATCAGCAATATGATCTTTTGAGGCGTGCGCAGAGATTTGATCTTGTTCATGACAGACCTCCTTTACTTTTCTATAGCAATTATACCCCCGGCAGCGCCTCCGATAAAGGGTCATAAGCGCAAAATACCGCCGTTTAATTTGCCCGGTAGAGCAACAGGCCGGCTCTCCTGTGACAGAAGACAATTTCCTCTTGCAATTTAGCGGGAAAATCACGATAATTTATACAAAGCGTTAATATACTTAACACAGATTCTTCACACAGGAAAGGAATAATATAGGTGCAGCAGATGGAACTGGCGCTGTGCTCCCTTGCAAGCGGGAGCAGCGGGAACTGCTTCCTGATAAAAACTGAAGATACAGCAGTTCTTGTTGACGCCGGGATCAGCGGCAGGCAGACGGCCGAAAGGCTTGCGGCCCTTGGGCTTTCGATGAAGGACATCAGCGCGGTGCTCATCACGCACGAGCACGCGGACCACATCAAGGGCCTGAAGGTGGTGCAAAAAGCCAGCGGCGCAAAAGTTTTGGCAAGCCGCGGCACGCTTCTGGGCATACCCTTTGCGGACGAGCTTATGGAAGTGCAAACGTTCTGCCCAGGCGAAGTCTTTCCGATCGGCAGTATTTCGGTCCAAAGCTTTGCCACCAGCCACGACGCGGCGGAGCCCTGCGGCTTCTCGTTTACGGCAGGAAGCCGCCAGATCACCATCGTTACCGATACGGGCTGCGTCACGGACGGGTGCTTTAAGAACATGCTCAGTGCGGACATACTGGTGCTGGAGTCGAACCACGACGAAAGCGTCCTGCGCATGGGCCGCTACCCCTGGTTCTTAAAACAGCGCATCCTAAGCGATGCGGGGCATCTGTCCAACGAAGCTGCTGCAAACGCCCTCCTTAAGGTCCTTCAGTATGAGGCCGAAAGCGGGGGCCAGGTAAAAAGCAGACTTGTGCTGCTGGCGCACCTTTCGAAGGAAAACAATTTCCCGGAGATGGCGCTGGCGACCATGAGCAATATTCTGGGTGCAGGCGGATTTGCCGAAGGAAGCGGCCTTCAGCTGAGGGTCCTTTCAAGAAGCGAACCGAGCCCGCTCTACATCCTGTGATACGGAGGAAGAAACAATGGAAGGCGGAAAGAGATTCTTAACATTTTTACTTGTAGCAGTGCTGGCGCTGGGATTTGGCTTCGGCGGCGGCATGCTTGCAAATGGTTATACGTTCAGCAAAACGGCGCAGACCAACACTGCGCAGAACGCCAATAACACGGTGAATACGGCAAGCAATGTTGTAGACGCCGGCAAGAATGGTTCTGACACCACGTCAGCGACCCAGCCGGTCGTCATCAACGTTTCGGACGGCGCTACCGTGGGCGAAGCGATAGCCGAAAAGGTGCTGCCTTCCGTGGTCGGCATAGACGTCATCTACGAAACATCCTACAGCGGCGGCTGGAGCTATTTCTTCCCGGGCCAGGGCAGGAACATCGAGGCCGAGGCCCAGGGCACAGGCTTTGTCGTGGACGCTGCCGGCTACATTCTCACGAACTCACACGTCGTAAACGACGGGAACTATAAAAAAGTAACAGTAAGCCTCTACGACGGCCGCGAGGTGGAAGGCACCGTTCTGTGGAACGACGCCACGCTGGACCTTGCAATCGTAAAAGTCGATGCGACAGGTCTTTCCGCGGCGGAACTTGGCGATTCCGACACGCTCCGCATAGGCCAGTACGCTGCGGCTCTTGGAAACCCGCTTGGCCTGCAGTTCAAGTTCTCCATGAGCCAGGGCATAATCTCCGGCCTTGAAAGGACCATAACCGTCTCCAGCGACGGCACCAGCGCCACGGCAACAACTATGGAAGGCCTTATCCAGACAGACGCAGCCATCAACTCCGGAAACTCCGGCGGACCGCTGCTCAACAGCCAGGGCCAGGTCATCGCCATCAATTCCGCCAAGGCGGCGGACGGCGAGTCCATGGGCTTTGCCATTCCCATCAACGTGGCCAAGCCGATAATCGAGCAGATCAAGAACACCGGCAAGTTCACCAGGGCGTACATAGGAATAAAAGGCATAGGGCTCGAGGAGACCGGCTACGACGAAAATACCCTTAAGCAGCGTTTCGGAGCGACCCGCGGCATATACGTCAACTCTGTACTGGCCGGCGGCGGAGCCGAGGCTGCGGGCCTTAAGGAAAACGATATCATTGTGAAGGTCAATGGCACCGAAGTCGGCACCATGAACAAGATCAATTCCATAATCGTCGGCTACAAGGACGGCGATACCGTAAGCGTCACCTACCTGCGCGGCGGTGAGGAATACACTGCGGACGTAAGGCTGTCGACCCAGCAGTAGCAGCGCTTTTGTGGCGCGGCACAGGACCGATGACTATTGAGATAATCTGCGTAGGAAAACTTAAAGAAAAATACTGGCAGGACGCGGCGGCGGAGTACTCCAAAAGGCTCGGCCGCTTCTGCACGCTTAAGATAACCGAGCTGCCGGAGGTAAGGCTTTCTGGCAGCAGCGCGGCCGAAGAAGCGGCAGTCGTAAACGCCGAAAGCGAGGCGATACTGGCAAAGCTTTCTCCCGGGCCGCAGAGCTTTTGCATCGCGCTTGCCATAAAAGGAAAGAGCCTCTCGTCGGAGGCTCTGGCTGATAAAATAGCGGATCTGGGGCTTTCGGGAAAGAGCCGCGTCGTGTTTGTAATTGGCGGATCGCTTGGGCTTTCGGAAAAACTCATCGCAGCCTGCGACATGAGCCTGTCGTTTTCCGCCATGACCTTCCCGCACCAGCTCATGCGCGTAGTGCTTTTAGAGCAGATCTACCGCGCCTTCAAGATCAACGCCAACGAATCCTACCATAAGTGAAATAAAAAAACGGGGACGGGCCCCGTTTTTTTGTTGCTTTATTTTCCGAGCGCTGTCTTCTGGGCGACGCTGGTGGGTTTCTCGTAGCAGGCGAAGGCTTCGTCCACCAGGGTCTTGTCGGGCTTTCTCGTAAAGGCGCTCACGACGGGCACTATCACCAGGCCGGCCAGCATGGCTATGGCGCCGCTGTTGATCGGAGACTGCATGATAGCCGGGAAGCTGGGTCTTATCAGCATGTTCAGTATCATCAGCACGCTGCTGAAGATGAAGCACACCCAGCAGGCGGCCTTCGTGACCTTTTTAGAGTAGAGGGCATACAGGAACGGGGCCAGGAATGCGCCGGCAAGAGCGCCCCAGGACACGCCCATAAGCTGAGCGATGAACGTCACAGAGCTCTTGTACTGCACCAGCGCCAGTATCGCGGATATCGCTATGAACACCACGATCAGGATCCTCATCAGCAGGACCTGCTTTTTTTCGCTCATGTTCTTGATGAAGTGGCCTTTAAGGAAGTCTATGGTAAGCGTGGAGCTCGAGGCTATTACCAGCGACGACAGTGTGGACATGGAGGCCGACAGCACCAGTATCACCACCAGGGCGATCATGAAGGGCGAAAGCCCCGAAAGCATGGTGGGGATGACGGAGTCGAAGCCGTTCTTTGCGATGTCGATCTTATCCGAGAACAGCCTTCCGAAGCCGCCCAGGAAGTAGCATCCGCCGGCTATCACGACCGCGAAAAGCGTTGAGATCACAGTGCCTTTCTGTATCGACTTCTCGTTCTTTATGGCGTAGAACTTCTGCACCATCTGCGGCAGGCCCCAGGTTCCCAGCGAGGTAAGGACCACTACGAAGAACAGGTTCAGCGGGTCCGGTCCGAACATGGAGGCGAAGATGCCCGGAGTGTCCGAAACCGTCGCGTCCGAAACGCGGGCAAGCCCGTCCAGCGCAGCCATAAGGCCGCCCTTGCTCATGATCACCGCCGCGATTACAGCCACGATGCCTATGAGCATTATCAGGCCCTGCAGGAAGTCGTTGATAGCCGTAGCCATGTAGCCGCCTGCTATGACGTACACTGCGGTCAGCACCGCCATCAGCAGGATGCATATGGAGTAATCGATGTTGAACGCCATACCGAAGAGCCTGGAAAGGCCGTTGTACAGCGAAGCGGTGTAGGGGATAAGGAATATGAAGATTATGACCGAAGCCCCGATCTTAAGAGCCGGCGAGGAAAAGCGCTCGGCGAAGAACTGAGGCATGGTCTTGGCGTCCAGGTGCTGCGTCATGATGCGCGTGCGCCTGCCCAGGATCACCCACGCCATAAGCGAGCCGATGACAGCGTTGCCAAGGCCTATCCATGTGGACGCAATGCCGTACTTCCAGCCGAACTGGCCTGCGTAGCCCACGAAAACGACCGCGGAGAAATAGGAAGTACCGTAAGCAAAAGCTGTGAGCCAGGGCCCTACAGCGCGGCCTCCGAGTACGAAACCGTCAACATCCGTTGCGTTCTTGCGGCAGTACAGACCTATAGCGATCATGACTCCGAAGTAGATTACCAGCATTGCGACTTTCATTTTACACCTCTTTGTTTTGTCGAACTTTAATTAGTCGAAGTTTTATACTTCGATATGTTAACACAAACTAAAGCACATTGCAAGCAGTTTTTTCGGAAAAATTGCGGTTTCTGATAATTTCCTCTTATCAGCTCCGCTGCGTTTTTATTGGACTTTATCTGCCTCTGTGCTATGATAAAAATATATCAGAATCATGGAGGCTTTTTTATGTATAGAAGGATTCCGTTCGTAGAGGCAGAAAGGCAGGTGCTCGGCACCAGGACAGGCATGTTCGGGCGGGAATACCCGGTCTACAACACGCCGGTAACGCTGCGCGAGAACTTCCACGCGCTGTTCGAGGAAAAGCACCCTTACTGGATGCCCAGCATTCGCGAGATCAACGACCACACGCCGTCGCTGTACAACAACAACCTGGGCCGCGGGCGCAGAAAAGACATAACCGATACATTCGGCGTCAAGTGGCATTACGAACCCGTGGCGGGCGGATCCATCTCCGTTGCCGGAAACCCGCTGATCGAGGACATCTCCGAATGGGCCGAAAAAGTAAAGATCCCTGACATAGATGCCTGGGACTGGGAAGGGTGCACTAAGGAATTTACTATAGATCCGAGCGTTTCGTGCCAGTTCTCGTTCGTGAACGGTTTCTGGTTCGAACGGCTGATCTCTTTCATGGAGTTCATGCCGGCGGCCATGGTATTAATAGATGAAGATTATACTGAGGACATCAAGGGGTTGTTTGGGGCCATGACGGACCTTGGCTGCCGCATCGTGGACAAGTACTGCCGGTACTGGCCGCAGATGGATTTTATCGAGATCCACGACGACTGGGGCTCTCAGCAGGCGCCGTTCTTCTCCATGGACGTAGCGAACGAGCTTTTCGTGCCGTACATGAAGCAGATCACCGACCACATACACAAATGGGGGCGCCACGTGCTGCTGCATTCGTGCGGACACAATGCAACCAGAATTCAGTGCTACATAGACGGAGGCTTCGATTACTGGGCTCCGCAGGACATGAACGACATAGAGATGCTCTACGACCAGTACGGCGATCAGATCCTTCTGGGCGTGTTCCCGCCGGAAAAGGACCTGGCTGAGCGCAGCAAGAAAGAACAGCGTGCGGCTGCCCGCAGGATGGTGGACCGCTTCATGAAGCCCGGAAAGCCTGCTATGCTAAGCTCTTCTGCCGCAAGGCGCGCAACGCCCGCCTTCGACGACGAGGTGTACAGATACTCCAGGGAAGTGCTTTTGGACTGGTGATCAGATCTTTATCCCGGAGGGATCTCCGTCTTTTACTTCGATGGTCCCGGGGACCACGCGGAAAACCGGGCCGAAGGGATTGTCGGGGGTCTCTTCCATTATCAGGTCGGCCTTGAAGAGCCGGCCTTTTTTATCGACGAGGCGGCTCTTTTTTGTGGGCTTGCCTGCAAGGAAGCGCTTGGCGTCGGTCTTGGTGAATTCTATTTTGGAGAGCATCTTCTGCTTCTGTTTTTTCCAGATCATGAAGCGGCAGCCGTTCAGGAAGCCTGTGCAGCCGTAGCCGGCCTTGCTTTCCGTGACGTCGCAGCCGCAGCGGGGGCACTTGCCCAGAACTTCCGGGCCATCGTCGGTCACTTTGTCCACGGCAAACGAGGCTCCGTACTGGCTGCCGGGGCCTTCGTCCACAAGGTAGACGTCACCGGAATAGCTCTTTTCCTTGGCGGAGGACCAGAGCTTTTTTATATGGACGGTCTTTTCGGTGCGGCGCCTGCCGGTAGGAACGAGCTCCTGGCTGCCGGGCGTGTTTGCTGCAGACCCGGCGTCGCGGCCTGCGGGGCGCAGCTCGTCGGTCCAGGGGCTGGCCAGCAGGGTGCGCACGAGCCCCTTGGTGACCTTGGTCTTGCTCATCATGCCGCTTTTGGCTTTCTTCCATATTATAAATCGGCAGCCCTCGCTTCGGCCTGTGCAGCCGTAGCCGTCGCGGCCTTCAACGACGTCGCGTCCGCAGCGGGGGCACTTGCCCAAAGACTTGGGCGGCTCGTTTATCAGCGATTCCAGGCCGAATCCGGCTCCGTACTGGCTGCCGGGGCCTTCGTCGGTGAGGTAGATATTGCCGGAGTATTCGTGCTTGTTCTTTTCGGACCAGAGTTTCTTGACGGGCACGGTGGCGGCAGTCCGCATCCGGCGGGGCTGGTTTGAGCTGCCTGGCTGCTGAGCTGCTGCGTTTGCCTGGCTGCCTGGGGCGCGGACTTCTTCGATCCAGGGGCTGGCCAGCAGGGTGTGCACCATGTCAGCGGTCACCTCGGTGCGGCTCATCATGCCGCTTTTGGCCGTTTTCCATATCACGAACTTGCAACCGTTTTTGTAACCGCTGCATCCGAAGCCGTTTTTTCCTTCTATTATATCTTTTCCGCAGCGCGGGCAGGTGCCAAGAAGCAGCTTGCCGCGGCGCATGCTTTCCGGGATGTGGTAGGCGTCCACCTTGGGGTAGTCGGTCTTGATGACCTTCTTTATCATCTCAAGGACGCTGTCCGTAAGGGCGGTCCAGGGGGCTTCGCCGTCCTTGATCTCCTCCTGTACGGCCCACCAGAGGCCTGTCATGTCAGGCTTTTTCAGCTCTTCAGGAAGGATGCGGTAGAGCTCGCGGCCCAGCATGGTGGACTGGATCTGCTTGCCCTTGCTTTCTATGTAGCCCCTTTCCTCAAGGGTGTCGATGATGCCGGAACGCGTGGCGGAAGTGCCGATGCTGCCGTTTTCGCCCTTCTTGTCCTTGTCCTTTGCCAAAAGCAGCGCCTTTGCGCGCGGGTCGGTGACGTAGCGGGCTATGCGGGTCATGTCTTCGTTGAGCGACGCCTTGGTGTAGCGGGGCGGAGCCTTGGTCTCCTTTTCCTCTACTTCAGCGCCGGTGCAAAGGGCGCTGTATTCGCCGGGAGCCAGCAGGCTGAGTTCGCTCTCGTCCTCGGAATCGTCGTTCTTTTCGGGTCGGATAAGCTGCATGAAGCCCGGGAAGAGTACCTTGGTGGAGGCCGCTTTTAGCGTACCGGATGGCAGGTCCTCGGCCTCAGCCGCGCTTTTGGGCTGAAGAGCCTCGGGCAGTTTTGCCTCCAGCGTGGTGCGGCTCTTTTTCGCGGGCGGCAGGAACTGCGCCATGTAGTACTTTACGATGGCGAGGTAGATGTTGCGCTCCTCCTCGGTCAGTTTGCTTAGGTCCAGGGCGCGCCGCTGCGGTATGATGGCGGTGTGCGCCGTTATGTTGTCGTCGTTGAAGGCCTTGCTGTGCAGAGAGGTGTCTATGGGGAGCTTCGAAAACACCGCGCCTGCCGGGTCGGCACTGAGGTTCTTCATCACCTGCGCCACCGTGGCCGGAGCTTCCGCGAACTGCTCTTCGGACAGATACTGGCAGTCGGAACGGTTGTAGGTTATGGCGTTGTGCCTGTCGCGCAGGGACTGGGTTATCTCCAGGACCTGCGAGGGGTCGTAGCCGAACTTGCCGGAGGCATAGGTCTGCAGTTTTACGAGGTTGAAGGGAAGCGGCGGCTGCTCGGTGATCTCCTTGCAGCTGACCGTGACGGGCTCAAAGGTGCGGCCGGAGCCGCCCGGCTGGCCTTCGTCCGTTCCGGAAAGCTGCGCTGCGATCTCCTGCGCATAGTCCTTGTCGGTGATACGCCCGTCTTCCAGGTTGGGGTCGTCCTTTGCGGGCTCAAAGGCCGCGCTTACCCTGTGGCCGTCTATATCCAGATCGGCGTATACCACGTAGTAACAGAGCTTGGTGTGGCCTTCTATGGCCATGTCGCGGTTTACGACAAGCCCCAGGGTGGGAGTCTGGACGCGGCCCACCGTAAGCATGCGGATATGCGGGTTTATGAGGGTGAAGTAACGGCTGAAATTATATCCTGACATGATGTCAGCAACGGCTCTTGCGTGGGCGGACCAGCCTGAATTGCGGAATTCGCTGTTGTCCCTCATATGCTGGAGGGCCTTTTTCAGGGCGCCTTCGGTAGTATCGCCCGTTGAAAGGCGCAGCACAGGCCCCTTGTAGCCGAACCAGTCCAGGATCTCGTCTATCAGGTACTGGCCTTCGTCGTCGGGGTCGCCGGCGTGGATGACGCAGTCTGCTTCTTTTAGGAGCTCTCCAATAAGAGCCAGGCGCTCTTCCTTTCCCTCGCCGGGTTTCTTGCCCCAGTTTTCGAAGAAGATCGGCAGGGAGGACAGCTCCCATTTGGCGTATTTGGGGTCGTAGTCCTCGGGGTCTTTGAGTGTCAGCAGGTGGCCGAAGGCGGACACGATGGTGTACTCGCCCTTTACGGCGTATCCGTTCTTCTGGACGGCGTTTCCGTCTACCGCCGCAGCGATGGCGCGCGCCAGCATAGGTTTTTCAGCGATTATCAGTTTCATAAGACCATTTTAGCACAAAGTATAAAAGTACTGGATATTGAAATGCGTTCGGTAGTAAAATAATAAAGTAATTATTTAACGTTTTGTGCAGAAGCAAGGAGACATGCTATGACAGAAAGAATTCAGAGAATGTACGACAAGGTCAAAGGCGAAAAGAAATTCGTCTTCTGTGCCGAAAAACACAAGATAGTAGTCGATTCGTGGAGAAGGCACGAGGGCCTCACCCCGGGGCTTAAGAGAGCCATGGCCACGGCGGATTATTTCGACAAGCGCACGCTGTACGTGGATGATGACGAGATCATCGTGGGCAACGTCGCTTCAAGGCCCAACGGCCTGGAGGCTTCGCTGTTCGGGCCGTTCTGGGACGACGAGGATCTGGACACCATAGTCTCCGACGGGCTCTACTCCATCTCCGACGAGGACCGCAAGGCTCTGCGCGACTGCGATTCCTTCTGGGAGGGCCAGGACAGGCAGCTGTTCGAGTGGCAGGGCCGTTTCTACGACGATGAACGCATGTGGCCGTTCATAAAGTCCGGCGTGCTGTGCCCGCCGTGGACCGACAAGAGAAAAGGCAGAGGATCCGGCGGCGCCGGCTATGGCTGGGGCCTTGGAATAGGCCTTTCGTTCTTCGTGCCCGACTACGGCAAGATCGTGACTGAAGGCATCAAGAAGACCCTCGACGAGGCAAAAGAGGAGCTCCGCAACGTCCGTTACACTGACGGCGAGGCTTACGACAAGGCCTGCTACCTGCAGGCGGTCATAATAGCGCTGGAATCCGTGGTGCGCATGTACCACCGCTACGGCGACACCTGCCAGGAAGCCGCGGACAAGTGCGCGGATCCCAAGCGCAAGGCTGAGCTTGAGAAGATGGCAGAAGTCTGCCACTGGATAGCCGAAAACCCCTCGCGCGACTTTGTGGACGCTATCCAGGCCTTCTGGTTCTACTGGGTCATGATAACCCACGGCACCGTGCCTCTGGGCCGTTTCGACCAGTTCATGTACCCCTTCTACTTAAAGAGCAAGGAAAAAGGTATGACTGACGCGGAGGTGCTGGAATACATCGAGTGCCTGCGCCTTAAGATAATGCAGTTCAACTGCGTGGCGGGAAACGCCAGGCAGAGGGATAAGTGGGCCGGCATGGCGCGCTGGAACAACTGCGTAATAGGCGGCGTGGACGCTGACGGCAACGACGCCACCAACGAGCTGTCCTACCTGATACTGGATTCGGCGGACGAGATCCGCACCCCGCACTTTACCATAACCATGAGGGTCAACGAGAACACCCCCAACAGCCTGATACACCGCGGCATGGAGATAGTAAAGACGGGCCTTGGAATGCCGGCGTTCATCTCCGACAAGAGCTACATCAAGGGTCTTATGGATCAGGGCGTGAGCCAGACCGACGCCAGGAATTACGCGCTGGCGGGCTGCCTGGACCTCAACATCCCCGGAAAGTCCAAGATCAACGCGCTGGGCATGTTCATCTGCCCGAAGGTGCTTGATATAACCATGCACAACGGCTACAACTACTTCTCCGACGAGGTGGTTGGCCTTAGGACAGGCGAAATGAAGGATTTCAAGACCTTCGACGAGTTCTACGACGCCTTCAAGAAGCAGCTGTACCACTTCATGAGCCTTTACAACGAGGAGCACAACATACTCACCAAGGTGACGGCGTACGTGCAGCCGGACGTCATCCACTCCGCGTTTGCCGACAATGGCATCAAGTCCGGAAAAGACATGATGGACAGGCAGCTGCCCTACGACAACACCTCCATGATGAACCCCGTAGGCATGATATGCGTGGTCAACTCCATGGCGGCAGTTAAAAAGCTGGTGTTCGATGAAAAGAAGTACACTATGGAGCAGCTCTACAACGCCATCGAGGCCGACTGGGCAGGCTACGAAGACATGCAGGCCGACTTCAAGGCGGCGCCGAAGTTCGGAAACGACGACGATTCCGTGGACTGGTTCGCTGTGGACCTGTACGACACCTGGGTAAAGAACTGCTACAGCTTCACAAATATCTTCGGAGCGCCGCCGCGCCCGACAGGAATCTCCATCACGGCTTACGCGCCGGGCGGAGCTCTGACCTGCGCTACTCCTGACGGACGCCACAAGGGCGAGACTCTGCCCGACGGCGTAGTTTCTCCGGCTCAGGGCACCGATAAGAACGGCCCCACGGTGTCTCTTAAGTCCGCGATGAAGATCAACCAGGATCCGTTCAATGCGATGCTGCTCAATATGAAAATGAGCCCGTCGGCGCTCAAGAGCGACGCGGACCTGGATAAGCTTGGTGCGCTGGTAAAGACCTACCTGATGAACGGCGGAAAGCACATTCAGTTCAATGTAGTGGACAATAAGACGCTTATAGCGGCTCAGGAAAGACCGAAGGACTACGCGGACCTGGTAGTGCGCGTGGCCGGATATTCCACCTACTACACAATACTGACCAAGGCAGTGCAGAACGAGATCATCGCCCGCACCACGAACGAGCTGTAAAGGCGGGGCTAGATCCGTCCGCGGCGGACTATCTCGGCGAGGAGCTCTGCGGTGCGGATTTCCAGCTGGCGGTTGTCCTGCAGCATGTCGTAGATGCCGTCTTCGGACAGCACGCCTCGCTTGAGATCCCTGGGGAGCTTTCCGGCTTCGTCGGCGGCAAAGTCCTCTTTCCAGTCCTCGGAGGTGAGGTAGGCGGCAAGCTCGGTGATGTTTCCGAGCTGGGCCGAATAATCTTCTATAGCTTTATCAAGTTGCTGGATGGCGCTTACCGCGCTGTCCAGCTTTTCTTCCATGTTCGATATTCTGGTTATTCTGTTCATTATACTCCTCATTCCGGCTAATTAGAGCCACTTTTTCTTCTTGAAGAACACCAGGCAGCCTATTGCTATCGCAAGGCAGACCAGGAACACGACGGGATAAGACCAGCGGTATTCCAGCTCCGGCATGTGGCGGAAGTTCATGCCGTACCAGCCGGTGATGAGAGTCAGCGGCATGAAGATGGTCGTTATGACGGTCAGCAGGGTCATGGTGCGGTTCTGGCGCACGTCCAGCTGGGTCTGATAGAGGTCGCGGACCTGGGATGTGTGCTCCCTGATTGAAGCCGCGATGTCTGAAAGGCGCAGCATGCGGTTCATGAACAGGTGCAGGTAGTGCAGATCCTTTTCCTTAAAGAAGCCGTTTTCGTTCTCCTCTAGCTCCTGGGTCATGTCGATGAGCTGCTCGTAGTGTATGCAAAGCTCGCGCATCTGGCTGCGTATGCGGTTGATGCGCTCCAGGTCCAGGCGGTCTTCTTCGGCCAGGATGCGGTCTTCGAAGGAGTCGAGCTCCTTTTCCATTCCCTCCATCAGCTGCAGGTCGCCGTCTACTATGTGTTCGAGGAACTCGTAGAGGAAGCGCTCTAGGCAGGGTCTTTTGGTGTGGCTGCTTTTGGCGATGGCTTCGGTCATTTCCCGGGCTTTGCCGCTTGCGTCTATGAAGACTATTCCGGTGTCGTCCAGGGCGAAAGCGAAGCGCCAGCTTTTGCTTCCCAGGGCGCTGCGGTCAGGTATCAGGAAGCTTCCGGTGAGCGAATTGTAGTTCACTTCGGCTTTGGTACTGATGATATCGGTCTCTGCCGGGTCGGCGTCCTCCAGGTCAATGCTGAAGGCGGCGCGGTTTTCGGCCCATTCCTGCGGCGTGAGGATGGCCACGTACTGGCAGGATTTTTCGGAGCCCTTGGGGAGGATCTCCTCCGGGGCGCAAGGCGTGATGACGTCTTTGAGTTTGTAGAAGTTCATGGTGCAGGCTTTTGAATAAAATATTGAACGAAAGTAATAATTTAATATGCGTTTTTGGTTCGGCGCGTGCTGTTCTGGCCTGGCGTGCTATTATTCCAGACCCGGCGCGGTAGTCTCGCAGGGGACCGCTGTCTGGCAGAGGCCGCAGCCGTAGCGGGGGGCAAAGCGTATCTTGCTCTCCTCCAGCAAAGCATGGCACGGGATGTGATCCTTGCCGGCTTCCAGCGTGATGGCGTTTGCCGGGCAGCGTCTGGCGCAGGCTCCGCAGCGGGTGCACCAGTCATAAAGGCCGCTGTACTCGCGCGGGGTGGGCGGCACGTCAAGGTCCGTCACAAGGCTTCCGAAGCGGCCGGCGATACCTCTCTTTGTGATGAGCCCGCGGGACAGCCCGAAGGTGCCAAGGCCGCAGACGTAGGCGGCGTGTCTTTCGGACCAGCGGCTGCCAAAGGTCGTTTCCGGCAGGTCGCCGTATTCGGTCAGGCCTTTGCCTTTCGCGACCGACGCCCACCGCGGATCCTGCTGGGGAACGCAGGCTTTACATCCCTGCTCTTCCAGCTTTTCGCGCAGGGCTTTCATGAAGCGCCCCAGCCAGGTCTGGCCTTCTATGCGTCCGTGCAGCCATTGAGGCGACGGGTCGGCAAGCTGCATCCGGTTGGAAGCGCGTATCTCTTCCGTGAAAGGAAAAAAGAGCGACACCACAGTTTTTGCCTGCGGCAGCCACTCTTTGGGCGACATGTGCCAGGGCCCTACGGCTTTCGGGTCCTTGAATGCTTCGAACAGGGGATCGTCCGCGGATCCGAAAGCTACGGACGGAGCGTCGAAAAGACGAAGTCCGACAAGGCTCGGATCGATAGCGTTTTCCAGGGTTATGATATTCCCCGGGACGGAGGTGTAAAGCTCCTCTGCAAGGGCGAGGATCCTGCATTTTTCAACGTTTTCCATGGTTTCGGCTCCTTCTGCACTAAAATCCAGTTGCAAGCTGTCAGGCCGCCCCAAAGGGCCCTATCCCATGTACAGGTTGTTGGTGGAGAACTCCGGCTCGCAGGTAGCGTCTATGCCAAGGTCGTGGAAGGTCTGCTGGTCGCGCTCCGACAGGATGGCCGTGCAGTGTGCCTTGCAGTCCCTGAGCTCTACCAGCTTGTTTACGGCAAGCCCTGCCATGGGGTTTACCGTGGCGGAGATGGTGAGCGCCGTAAGGACCTCCTCCACGTTCAGCGATTTCTGGGATTTGGACAGCACGTCAGTTTTGAGGTGCTGGATCGTATTGAGCACGTCGGTGGAGATCAGCTGCATCTCGTCCGGGATGCCGCAAAGAGCCTTGACGGCGTTCAGCAGCATTGACGCACCGGCCACCATGATCTCCGAGCTGCGGCCGGTTATGATCTGGCCGTTTGGCAGTTCTATGGCCATGGCTATTACGTTCTCGAACCGCTCCGGGTCAAGGCTGCGCTTGTGCTCGGCGTAGTCCAGGGCGGGCTTTACCACAGCGCGGTCGAGTGGGGTGGCTCCGACTTCGTCCATCAGAAGCTTGGCGCGCTTCATGCAGGCCTCGTCCAGGGCGCCGCGCTTGAAGTCCACGCTGGCGATAAGGTAGCGGCGGATTATCTCCTGGATGGAGGCCTGGCGGCAGACCTCATCGTCCACTATGGCAAAGCCGGCGCGGTTTACGCCCATGTCGGTGGGGGATCTGTACTCGCTGGCGGTGCCGCTGATCTTTTCGAGTATGCGGCGCAGCACGGGGAAGGTCTCAAGATCCCTGTTGTAGTTTACAGCAGGTACGCCGTAGGCTTCCAGGTGGAAGCTGTCTATCATGTTGACGTCCTTGAGGTCCACTGTGGCGGCCTCGTAGGCGATGTTTACGGGGTGCTTTAGGGGCAGGTTCCAGATCGGGAAGGTCTCGAACTTGGCGTAGCGGGCCTTTACGCCGCGCTTGCTCTCGTGGTAGAGCTGCGACAGGCAAGTGGCCAGTTTTCCGGAGTTGGGGCCGGGCGCGTTCACTACAACTAACGGTTTGGTTACTTCAATGTACGGATTGGCTCCGTAGCCCTCTTCGGAGACTATCGTATCGACATCCGTGGGGTAGCCCTTGGTGAAGTAGTGCTTGTATGTCCTGATGCCGCGGCGCTCCAGCTTGGTAATAAAAGCGTTTACGGCAGGCTGGTCCTGATACCTGGTGATCACCACGCTGTTGACCGAAAGATCCCAGCTGCGGAACATGTCTATGAGGCGCATCACCTCCAGGTCGTAAGTTATTCCGAAGTCCTGGCGGGTCTTGTTTGTCAGGATGTCCCCGGCGTAGATGCAGATGATTATCTCCGCCTGATCCTTCATCCTGGCCAGCAGTTTTATCTTTGCGTTTTCGTCGAAACCGGGCAGCCCGCGCTTGGCGTGTTTGTCCTGCACCAGCTTGCCGCCGAATTCCAGATAGAGCCTGTCGCAGCTGTGGCTGTCGATGCGCTGAAGGATGTAACGGGACTGTTCTTCGAGATACTTTTCAGGATCAAAACCTAACTTCATCGGACGCCTCCAAATGACAGAAAATTACACCATAAGTATAACAAAAAGCGCTTGCAATCGCAATTACTTGTTGTTATAATTATCGGGCATTCGT
>JAEEGL013412546.1_pt1 | contig 73668 bp, 74 predicted proteins | sample 9134231 | NCBI WGS metagenome assembly JAEEGL01 (sample SAMN16246548, study PRJNA631951) | gut metagenome | biome: gut microbiome; feature: rumen; material: fiber-attached | host: Bos | place: Iran: Karaj | collected 2018-10 | reverse complement strand
ATTTTAGCAATATCTATTGGTTCTTTTTTATATAATTTTAAATAACTTGTAATATCAAGAAAACATTCATCAATGGAATATACATGAATGTCTTCTTTTGAAACATATTTAAGATAAATACTATATATCCATGCAGAATACTCTATATACTTTTTCATACGTGGCATAGCAACAATGGGATTAATACCTTCAGGTATTTCATAGAACCGACATCTATTTTTAATACCACGTTCTTTCATCTTAGGGCTTATTGCAAGACATATTGTTCCTTTGCCTCTTGTACTATCAGCAACTACTAAATCAGTCTTAAATGGATCAAGGCCACGGAGAACACATTCAACAGATGCATAAAAAGTTTTTAAATCAATACATAAATAAACTTTATTCATAGACTACTTCTTTAATTCATTAACTTTACGAAGAATTTCTTTAAAGTTCTTTTCTTGCCCAATATCCGTTGGATGATAATAAGTATGCCCTTTTAATGGTTCTGGCATACACTCCATCTTCGCAATATGATTTTCAAAATTATGAGCATATTTATATCCTTTACCATTACCCATTTCTTCATCAAGTTTCGTAACGGCATTACGCAAGTGCATTGGTACTTTAACATCCATTGTTTTCTTAGCATCATTACTTGCTTCTGCATATGCCTCATATAAAGCATTACTCTTTGGGCATAAAGATAAATAAGTAACACACTGTGTAAGAATAACATTACATTCAGGAACGCCTATATAATGACATGCATCATAACATGCCACTGCTTGCGGAAGCGCATTAGGATTAGCTAATCCTACATCTTCTGATGCAAATCTAATTAATCTTCTTGCAATATATAATGGGTCTTCCCCTGATTCTAACATACGAGACATATAATAAATTGCTGCATCAGGATCACTATTACGCATTGATTTATGAAGAGCTGATATTAAGTTATAATGTTCTTCTCCATTCTTATCATAAAGAAATACTTTATTATCTAATATCTTATTTATATTTTTATCATTAATTGTTTTCTTACCCTTTTCAACTGGTGTTAAATTAATAACATTCTCTAGTGTATTTAGTGCACCTCTTGCGTCTCCACTAGCATTACTTGCAATTAGTTTTAAGACACTATCAGTTACTTTAACATCTTTATATTCTTCATTCTTTTTTAGTGCTCGCTTTAAGATGCCAACTAAATCATCAACTGTAAGACTATGAAGAGCATAAACTTTACAGCGTGATAAAAGCGCAGAGTTAACTTCAAAAGAAGGATTCTCTGTTGTTGCACCAATTAAGATTATTAACCCACTTTCAACGTGTGGTAAGAAAGCGTCTTGTTGGGCTTTATTAAAACGATGTATTTCATCTACAAAGATAATTGTTTTACGATTATTAAATTGATTAAGTCTTGCGGTTTCTACAATTCTTTTAATATCATTAACACCACTAGTTACTGCACTTAATTCATAAAAAGCCGAACTTGTTTCATTAGCAATTATTTTTGCTAAGGTTGTTTTACCTACACCGGGAGGCCCAAAGAAAATCATCGATGTAATAGAATCACTTTCTATCATTTTTCTAATTGCTGAATTTTTACCTACAACATCTTCTTGACCATAAAATTCATCTAAAGTTGTTGGTCGCATTTTATATGCTAATGGTTTAAAATCAAATGATTCATTTTCTTGTTCAAATAAATTATTCATAATACCTCCCATCTCTTATATTATAACAAAAAAAAGATATTATTTGCATAATATCTTTACCTTCTACTTGCTAATTTTTGTTCTTCATGCTTTGTTAATTTATGGAACAAAGCTTTAAATGGAATACTTAATAATCCAAAGAAACCGACAACACCAATTACTGTTACTGTTGGATGCTGAACAATAAATTCTAAGATAGCTGAAAATACTAAACCAAGTGAATTAGCAGATTCAATAGTACCTGCAGCTTGTGCTTGTTGGCCTAACTTAAAAGCTTCTTCAGCAGTTAAATTTGTTAAATCTGGAGCCTTTGTCATTATTGAAGCTATCCATGTATTAAATCTTGTTACTAAGTTACCTGTCGTCATAGCTTTTAAATATTCAAATCCAGGTAACTCTCTTAATCCTTCAAAAACAGCTGCTGCTCCTATTAAAATAGTTTGAATTTTTAAAAGGATTTTTCCTTTACCTAAATTTTTCTTTTGTAACTTACCAGGTTCATTTTGTATTATTTCGTCATTAACTTTATTTAAAACAACATTCTTACTATCCATTACCAATTAACTCCCTCTTGAATATTTTTATATATATTTTCAATAATTTCAAATTCTTTATCATCTGTAACTGGGATTAGTGTTTCATCTTGACTTGTATTGTAATATACATAAATCTTTAAATTTTTATCTTCGTCATATGTATGATCTGTAAATAACATATAATTCTTATCTTTATTTTTGATATAAAAACTAAGAACTAATTCACATTCTATCTCTTTTCCATCTTCACTTAAAAAAGTGAATTTCTTACTATCATTATCCATATCTACCTCTACTATAATTATAACAAAAAGTATGTAATTGTAAAGTTATTCATATTTAACGCCAAAGAAACGATAAGCCAGATTATGTTCATTATCAAAATCAATGAAACTCTTCTCAAAACTTTCTCTATCAAAAGTAATTATCTTCTTCTCTAACTTAATATCATTATCTATATTAACAATATAGTAACTAGTTTTATCATCATAGACACATCCACTAGTACCAACATCTAATACCGATAAATCACTATAATCATAGTTAATGTGATTGTGGCCCATAAACATATAATCATAATCAAACTTACTTCTAATTTCTTTAGTTAATTCTTTATCATCCATTACTTCAATAGGATAAAATAAATTATTATGTTTTAAGCTTTTTAGGAAGAAATGCCCAAAGAATAATTTCTTATTATTAACTTCTCTTTCGATAAAGATGGGTAAATTATTAATATAATCCATATGAGCTTCATTTAATCTTTCATGAACCCATAAGTGATGTCTATTACCTTCAGCATAGAAATCAAAATTACATTCTTTTAATTGTCTTTCTTCGTGATTCCCTAAAACCATTTTAATATCAGGATGATTCATAATAAAATCTAGACATTTAATAGGCTGTGGGCCAATACCAATAACATCTCCTAAGTATATAATTTCATCAACATGATCTTTTTTAATAGAATCATATATACTAGTTAATGCTTCATAATTTCCATGAATATCTGCAAATATCGCTATTTTCATAAATCTTCCTTTCTTATAATGATATGTTTAAAATACTTTTCAACAAAATCAATTTCTTTATCAATCTCTTCATTAGTTAAATTATAATTATCAGGAACAATTATTAATTTATCATCATTATCATTCAATCTTTTAATAATGGCAATACAAGTACCGGTATAATCATTAACTGGTTCATTAACCCCTAATAAGTAACAATCAATCTCTTCCCCATCACCACTAATAGTATTAGGAAGATATCCATAATTAATAGGATATATCATGTCATACTTTGGATGTTTACTACCCATTGGTCGATCTATCTTAATATATAACTTTTGATTTAAATATTCGTTCATAAACCTCTCCTTAATAATTTTATCATATATATAAAAGAAGTGGTATTATCTACCACCACTTCTATATTGAACAGTTTGATCTATTGCATTAAGTGTTTGAGTAAACTCTTCTTTATCTTTGCGTTATGTACACTCATCAAAATATTTTGATTTAACTGTACCTAGTTTTTTATTAGCCATAAAGGACTCCTTAAACGGGGCATATTATACCACAAAACCACTTTTTTCTATTCACTTCTTAATGCTTCAACAGGGTCTTTCTTAGAAGCTGCTCTTGCAGGGATTAATCCACCTATTAAAGTAAGAATAATACTTAATATAATTAATTCTAATGCACTAATAATTGGTAAAGCTGCAGCTATTTTAATGCTTCCTGTATAATGCTTTAAGACAGCATTAATAATCGGAATAAAGGTATATGATATACCAATACCAAATAAACCAGATAATAATCCTACAATAAAGGTTTCCGCATTAAAGATAGATGCAATATTTCGCTTACTTGCACCGATAGCTCGTAAGATACCAATTTCTTTAGTTCTTTCATAAACAGAGATATAAGTAATAATACCTATCATAATACTTGATACAATTAAACTTATTGATACAAAAGCAATTAAAACGTAGCTAACAGCATCAACAATTGTTTTAACAGTATCCATTAAAATACCGGTTGCATCAGTATATCTTATTACCTTATCTTCTTCTCCTACTTTCTCCATCTCTTCATTATAATCATCAATAAATTTTAAGAAATTATCTTTTCCTTCAAAACTATTGAAATAGAAAGAAATGTATCCTGGAGTATCTAAATCTTGATAACCTAATGATATTAAATTATTACGTAATGTTTTCTTTTCTCTACTCATCATCGCTGATATAACGCGAGCTAGTTCATCTTCTGTAAAATTAAGTTTAAAGGCACTAGCAAACTTACTTGAATCAATATCAAAAGCATTACTAAATTTATTAGTTAAATAACTAGTTAATTCTCCTACTTTAGTAAGAATATCTCTCTTCATATTAGTTTCTACCATTAAACTAGCTGTATTCTGGAATACATATGATAGAGGCAAACTACTTTGCATTCTTACTAAGCTTTGATACATATTACTATCTACTCTTGCTCTCTTTTCATCAGCTGTTGATAGAGATGAATCCATTCTATTATATGTATCAATATATGTCTCTAACATTGTTTTAAACAATCCTTGATATACTTGTTTATAGACATCTTCAGGTAAAACATATTTCTTAGTAAAGCCACTAAATACTTCTTTAGCTACATTACTTGTTAATGTTTTATTAATAATACTATCAATATCATTAGTACCAATAACTTCACCCATATTATCAACTAAAACTGGTAATAATTTATTATAACCATCAGTTAATTCTTTAATAGGACCACTTGTATCTGTTGTTATTGAATTACTAATATCATTCATATAATTAGTCATTTCTTTTTCAAGATCTTTTTGATCAATTTTTACATTAAAAGCTTTAGATAAAGCATTATTATCAACAGTTACAAAATCACTAAATTCAAAATTAAATTCATTTTCATCTTGATCAAACGGTTTATTAGAGAAAACATTAATCTTTGGATTATTAAGTTGTTTCTTAACAACTTCTTGTTTACTAGAATAATCAATAATATATTTAATTAAATCACTAGTATAACTAATACCTGGAGTAAGGGCCATTGTTGTAACTCCTTCTTTTGGAGCAATAACACCAACTATCTTTAAATCAATAGATTTATTATTAAATAAGTCTTTAACATAATCTTTATCATCACTCATATCTTCATAAACTTCATATTTACTATTATATTTATAAAGATCTGTTGGTAAAATTAATTTAAGTTTAACATCAAGAAAATCTTGATAAGTAAATTCCATCGAATCATGACTAATATTAGCACTCTCGCCACTCATAATCTTAGTTACCATTTCTGATAATTCACTAGTATCACGAAGACCCAATGAATAAACAATTAAATCGGGAATGGAATTAGGATTTTGAAGTACTAAAACCATCTCATCATAATTTTCAGGAAGTTTGCCTGCTAAGATATCAAATTGTTCATTAATAACATCACGATTACTCATCATTTGTGAATAAATAGATGTATATGAAGAATAACTAGACATTAAACTATTACTACCAAAAGTTGTTGTAAATAAATTACTTGGATTAAGTTTAGCAATCTCACCAGTAGCATCTTTCGCATATATAATTGGATCAATATTATAAGTATAATCTATTGTTGCTAAATCTTTTTCTAATTCTTTTTCGTGATCTTCAATATGTTTTTTAAAACTCTTTAAGTCATTTGATTTAACATTTGCAAGCATTGAACTGACAATTTGTTTTTCAATTACTTTACCATCAGCTACACCATCCTGTGGTGTTTGAAGAGATAAAAGTACTCCTGCAATATCTGTTGACTCTTCCATAACCATTAATGGATATGATGTTAGAGCATCTTCTTGAATAGAATCAACATAATTTTGAAAACCATTAGATACTGCCATTATTAGAGCAATACCAATAATACCAATACTACCAGCAAAGGCAACAAGGATGGTTCTTCCTTTTTTCGTCATTAAGTTATTAAATGATAAGGCTAGTGCTGTTAAGAAAGACATACTAGTCTTTTTACTTTTACTCTTTTCAATTTCAAAAGCTTCTCTTGTATCTATTTTTCCATTATAAGGATTTGAATCACTAATTATTTTACCATCAGATAATTTAATAATTCTTGTAGCATATTCGTTAGCAAGATCAGGATTATGTGTAACCATAATAACTAGTTTATTTTTAGAAATCTTTTTTAAGATTTTCATTATTTGAACACTAGTCTCTGAATCAAGTGCGCCTGTTGGTTCATCTGCAAGTAAGATATCAGGATCATTAACAAGAGCACGCGCAATGGCTACTCTTTGCATTTGTCCACCAGATAATTGGTTAGGACGTTTATGCATATGATCTTCTAAGCCAACATCTTTTAAGGCTTTCTTTGCACGTTCAATGGCTTCTGCTTTAGAGATACCTGATAAAGTAAGCGCCAATCTTACATTTGTTAAAACACTTTGATGACCAATCAAATTATAACTTTGGAAGACAAAACCAATACGATGATTACGATAACTATCCCAATCACTATCTTTAAATTTTTTAGTACTAACTTCATTAATTATTAAGTCGCCACTTGTATAATGATCTAGCCCACCAATAATATTTAAGAATGTTGTTTTACCACTACCAGAAGGGCCTAAGATAGCAGCAAATTCTGATTCGCGGAAATTAACGCTAACACCATCTAGTGCTCTTTGCTTAAATCCACCAGTATCATATACTTTAGTAATTTTTCTAATTTCTAGCATACTATCTCTCCTTTCTGATTTCTCTATTATATTTTATCATTTATATAATGTATATAACAATAAAAAACTAAATAAATTTCTTTATTTAGTTACATTATATCTTATTGTTTCTTCTTCTAGTTCATAATCAAAGCATTTTAATACTTCTTCATATAAAGAACGCAATTTATTAAAATCATAGCCATCATTTAATTTAGCTTCAACAACAGCTTTAGAATATTCATGTACAGCATCAAGTAATTTAGTATGATCACTTGAACAAAGAATTCCATTTACTTTATTATTTGCATCCTCTACTTGTTTTGTAAATGGTTCAAAGTCTTTACTTTCTCCATATCCTTTTAATTCAATAATCTTTTTAGTATCCTCATCAATAGAACATTTTTTATTTTCTTCACAATAAATCATCGCTTTAATCAAATCAACTAAACGAACACTTTCTTTAGATACAACTTCAAAACATGCTTCTTGATCACGTCCAAATTCTCTTATAACATTATAAATTCTATAAGATTCATTAACTGGCATGTTAGCAGCATTTACTCTATTCTTAATTGTTGTTTCTAATTCTTCATCACCGTTAGCAAGTTGTATTTTATTTAATAATCTTCTTACATAACAGTATTTATCTAAGTCAACAACTAATTCTTTCAATTTTGGAATATTCATTTTTACATGATAAATCTTTGTTCTATTTTCTTCTTCAACCTTATATTTCATACGTCCCTCTCAAGTTGTTTATTCTAAGAGAAATATAAGTTTTTGTCAATAAAAAAACTCGTACATAATACGAGATAAAAATGGCGTCCCCTACAGGAATCGAACCTGTATTTAATTCTTAGGAGGAATCCGTACTATCCATTATACTAAGAGGACACAAGTTCATTATACCATTATTTAATTATATTTTGATAAATATTTGCTTTTATATTTTCAAAGACATTCTCAATATACCTATAAACTTTTTCTAGTTCTTCATCTTGAAGAAAACGTAAGTCATCTCTTTCTCTTACAGCATCACTATTAAAAGTTAAATGTTCTACATATTGCCTACAATCACGATATATTTCATTCAAGACATTAATATCATATTTATCTTGATTAGCGAAATAATAACCTGTTGCAAAAAATAGAAAATCTTCTTCTCTTTCTTCTTTCTCTTCTTCTCCAAAAGTTTTAATATAATTATCAACTAAATCATAAAAACCATTAATATGACTTACTTTAAACATCATCACTAACATTTTCTTAGCATGACGAAACAAATTATGAAAGCAATCACAATATAATACTGGATCTTCTTTTGAATATAAAGAAGGCGCTAACATTGTTTTAAAATGAGCCATACGAAGAGCGTAATGATCATGATAAAAACAAGAACTAAAACTGAAATCAGGAAGACTATCATCAGTAATATTATGAGAAGTAACAAAATCAATCATCTCATTAACGTATTCTGTTGAATGAATAGGATCAAGTTTCTTATATAAGTAGTCATCATAAAAAATACATCTCAATATTCCTTGATATGGTTCAAGTTCTGGATGATTAAATCCTATGATTCTACAATTAATATCATGATATATTTCTCTAGCTTCACCTATATCATACATAACTTCTTCTCCCCTTCACCATTCTTCTTTACAATTGAATCAAGAATACTCTCTATAGTGTTATAAGCATATAGTAATTGATTGAGTTTTTCCTCATTGTATCTTCTTTGTGAAACAATTGATTCACAAAATGTATATGTTGTACGTGGTTTAAGATTTTCAAAATTCAATGTAATGTGTGCCGTGTATTTATCAAAGTTATCATATAATTCTTTTATTATATCGTCACTATAATTATTATGATTACGATATAAGCAAGCAGCAACTAGTATACACAGCATTCTATTATTAGATTTTAAATTTTCATATGCGCCTGCTAAGATTATTTGTAAATTGTTATATTTAGGTAGAACATCTCGATAATAAAAACTTCTATCTATTCCATACTCAAATATTAAATCAAATGATGTTATATAATGATAAAAATTATCTACTTCATCGGGACTAATAATTGTCTCTAGATAATACAGGAATAGATTTACTTTTTTATAACGATGATAATGACTTATTATACCATCACCTAATAATGAAACATCAGATGCTGGCATTCTCTTTAGAATATTAGCCATACCAGCCCATAATTTGCAACTATCTTCATAACTCATACCCCATGGATCATGAAAGGTAAGGAATTTCCAATCAACTGTTTTTATATACTTTTTATACGGTAATAAATCAGGATATTCCTCACCTAATTTACCATTATGAAGAGCATCATATATTTTTTTTGCATCTTCTAGCTTATACATAAGATTATCCCCTTTCTATCTAATTATTCTTTTTTCTTTATTATTTTCTTTTATTTCGTCAAACCCTTCTTTTATATAACCATAAATATCATCAACCATATTAATATTTTCAGAATAAAAGAACTTTAATGGAAATTCTACTTCTGTTAAATCATTATTCAAATTACAAAAAATACGATCAACACATCGTTCATGATGATGATAGAATTCTTCTAAGACACTAATATCATACTTATCTTGATTTGCATAATAATATGCACTTGCCATACGTATAGCTACATGATCAAAGCCCCTATATTGTTGCCAAACATTCTTATACATATCATAAACCTTATCTAGACTATCCCATTCTGTTAGAATATTATCGCTTAATAAAGTTCCAGCTACTGCAAGAAAATAATCGAAATTTCTCGTGTATATTAAAGCATGGTCATTAAAAGATTTTGATGGTGCTAATAAAGCTCTAAAATGTTCAATACCACTATCAAGATAATTAAATATATATTTTCTTAAGAATTCTTTATCCAACTTATTTACTTTATCGGCTGGATATCTAGTTACAAGATCTATTATGCTTCTAACATACCAATTTGATTTACCTCTATCTTCTCTATATAAATCTTCGTGTTCAAAACACGTTTCTAATACTTCTTTATATGGTTCTAATTCTGGAAAATTATGATAATCATCTTTTTTAACAGCATTATAAATTCTTTTTGACATTAAATCTATCATTTGATTACCGGTCCTTGTGTATTATTTTTTATATCATCAAAACACTTAGCGATATAAACATAAAGAGCTGTTAATAATTCTGGCCCTATACTATTAACAAAATCTTCATATTTATCAAGAATACGTACAGTAGCATTATTAAATTCACAATGTTCAATATAATAATCAATATTATTATAGAATTCTTCTAAGACACTAATATCATACTTATCTTGATTAGCATAAAAACATGCTGCCCCTATACTACCAAAATGATCATATTTACTATCATCAGATTTAAAAGGTATTTTATCAATAACTAAATCTAAATTGTTACAACTAGGTACTCTTTCCTTATATTTTTTATCCATACGTGCTGTACGGAATATCATATTAAACCATCCAACATAACCATCAACATCACTATCTAAAGCATCTTTTGGTGTTAATAAAGTTCTCATATAAAGTAGATGATTATCAAATCTTGATGTAAAAGCTCTTGCTAAATAATGTTCTGTTATAGTATCAAGATCTTTAAGTGGAACACTTGTAACAATATTAATTAAATTTCTCATAAAGTCTGATGATTTTTTAAAGTCTTCATCACGATAGACATAACTACCCTCAATGGATTGCTTTAATACTCTTCTATATGGTTCTAAATCAGCTACTAAGGCACCATTATATTCAACACCTCGATAAATATCATAGGCTTCGTGATCACTAATATTTCTATACATAAATCCCCCTAAATTACTTTTTGACAAGTTCTATTTTTGATATCATCAAATGAATCTTGTACAAATTCATATATTTTACTTATTTTATAAACTTTATCTGGTGTATATGGTGATCTCATACCAAAACATAATATTGGTATATCACCCAAGTTTAATAATACATGTTCAATAAACTGACTAATATTTTGATAAAATTCATTTAATACACAAAGATTATATTTACCTTGATTAGCATAAAAACATGCTGATACTATCACATTAATATCATGACTAAAATTTGTTTCACTATTATTACGATCTTCTAGTAAGTTGTGAACATATCCCATAATAGCATCAAAATTCTTATATGATGGTAATTTATCAGTTCCTATTCCATAAATATATAATTCGACAAATGATTTAATATAAGGTTCAAGAATCATAGATGCACCTTCAGGATTCAATAAAGCCCCTAAATTATACATTATTTCATGAGAATCTCGAGAAAAACATGCATTTATTATTTCAGAATTTAATAAACTAACCTCTTCAACACTTTTATCTTTAATTAAATTAATAATGTTTCTAACTATTAATAAAGAATGATCATAATCAATAAGTCTACTAAATAATGGTAATGCCGAGAAAATCTTTTTTAAGACATCTTTATATGGCAATAGTTCTTCATAATAACTGTGTAAGATATTATAATATGCAACATCAGTATATATTTTTTCTAAATCCCAATTATTATAGTTCATAATACCACCTATCTAATCATTCTTTGACAGCCATTCTCTTTTACTTGATTAAAACTATCAATTACGTAATTACGAATATTAAGCGCTGTATCTTTATCAATAGCTGACATAAAATGAAAACCCTCTAACATATTAGCTACTTTACCAAAGTTAAGATTTAAGTGACCAACATGTTGATCAATATTTTTATAGAATTCGTCTAATACACCAATTTCATAATTATTTCCATTAGCATAAAAACATGCTGCAGCAATACAAGCTATCATATAGTTTTTAGTATCTTTCTCAGGTAAGAAATATGTATTTCTACAAACATTATCTAGATTCTTCCAAGTTGGTACTGAAAAACCACGTTCTATTAATGATTTTCCATAACTAAATAGTTTTTCAAAGTAATCAAAGTATGCTACAGGATTTTCATTTTGATATGATTCTGGTATTAATAATGATTTTAAGTATGCTAATCTAACATCAACATTATCAGAAAAACATATTCCTATAAATCTACTATCTAATTGATTAACATCTGTAATTGAATACTTTGTAACAATTGAAATAATAGTTTTAACAAATTTTGCTGAACTTTCATTGTCAAGAACTCTAAATAAATAACTAGTATCAAAAATCATTCTTAAAACATCACTATATGGTGTAAGTGCTGGACATACTTCATCAGTACGATGCATTCTAATAGCATCATATACTTCCCTAACCGCTAAATTATTATCATTTTTATTCTTTCCAAACATAATAAACCCCTATCTTATTTCACTTCTTAGAGAATTATTCTTAATATCAGATAAACAATCTAAGACATAGTTATATAACATCTCAACTGTTTTAAAAGAATCTTTTGAAATAAATAATGCATTTCTTAGAGTTAATCTTCCATCTAAATCTTCACATTTATTAAATTCCCAATGTTCAAGATACAAATTGATATTATTATAAAATTCATCTAATATGCTAATATCAAATTCATCTTGATTAGCATAGTAACAAGCTGTTACGACTTCTACTAATAAGCGATATCGCCAATCATGATAGTTTGCAAATGCTCTTTGCATGATACTATCTAAATTTCTAAATTTTGATAAGTCTACTTGAGCAGCTTTAACCGAAATCTCACAATCAAAAATATAACTGAATGATTCTAGATATGCCATCAAATCATAAGTGTTTTCTTTTGGATTTAATAATGTTTTGTAATAATTTTCAACACTTTCAATGCTATATCTTCGATACCCTTTTAATAATCTTTCATTCAAATATTTTGTTTCCTCAACAGGTATTTTACCTACTAAATCAATCATTTTGATAATAAAAATTTGAGAAGGAGTTGAATCAACAATCCTATATAAGGGTACCTCACCAAAGATTGTTTGTAATATTTTTTTATAAGGTTCAAGTTCACGATAACAATAACTTAAATTATTATCTTTAATCCCTTTATATATTTCCATATAATCACAATATGCATACATAATATTTCCCCCTTATATCCTTTTTTCTTCTTTTTCTTCTTTTATTCTTTTAAAATTATCTAAAACATAGTTATACATGTTTTCAAGAATTTCTTTATTATCAAGATGAAGACCAAAATAATTACATAAATTTTCTTCTTGTCCACCTACATTTAACATATAATGTTCTACTAACTGTGGAGCTTCTAAATAAAATTTATCTAATACATTAAGATCAAATTCATCTTGATTAGCATAAAAACATGCTGTTGCTATCATACAAAGACGAGACCATACATATATGAGCCTTTTATCTTCATGATGATAATAATCATATACTTGGCTATAGCTATTAGTACATTCCATAATCTTATTTATTCTATTAAACCATGATAATCTTTCTGTACCAACATAAGTAATTTGATGTGTATATAATTTTTCAAAATTACAAAGATAATTAAAAATATTTTTAGATGCCGTCTTTGGATCAAATATCATTTCAACATTCTCATAAAATCCCCATGCACTATTTGCTTTACAACAACATAACAAATACCAATCAATATTATCAACCATATTGGGATTCATCTTTTTAATTGTTTCAATAATTAATCTAACAATTCTTGCTGATGTATCGCCATCAATTAAAATGGTAAAAACTGGTATTTGATTGAAAATCAAATATAATACATGACGATATCTTTCTAATTCTTCAAAATTACCCATAAACTTTTGTTGTTTCATGATGCAATTATAGATATATTGACAATTATATAGACCATACTCCATAGCCAACCTCACGAAGGTCATATTATACCACAAAATGAAAAAAACTTCAACTTGAAGTCTTTATTTTATGGCAATTTCACTACTTTTAATAATTCTTAAACGATTTAATATATACAGATATACTCGTTTAAGAACTTCTTTATTTTTATCAAGAATATCACCATTTATATCATCAATAACGTGCATTAGATGTCTTTCCTTATCTTCTAAGAAAGATTCTAATGTACTTAAATCAAATTCATCTTGATGCGCATAATAACATGCTTTAGTAATTTTAGATATATTCCATTTACCATCTTGGATCATAATTACAAAGGTATATCTGGGCTTATTATAACAATCAATAATTGTATCAAAATTATTTAAATGCATAACATCTTTACTATCTCTTGCTGAATCATAAGCACCATGGTTGTATAGTCTTTCAAAAGACTTTAAATATCCTAACAGATCAACATTTTCCGTTTCTTTTGGATAAAATATAGTACATAAATAATTAAGATACTCACTAGGGAATTTTGCAGGCCCTTCATTTGGATAAAGATAATAATCCATAGGTATAAGAGCTAAAGAATCTACTGGAACACTTTCTAGTAAATTAATTACTTTTTCCATAAAGCCAATAGATGCCTGATCACTCATTTGTCTAAATAGTGATGCTTCCCTAAATATTTTATCTAAAGGTATAGCATATGGTAATAATTCTTTATAATCCGTCAAGTCTTTAGATAAAACAGCATTATATAGTTCTCTTGCTTTATCTATACTTTTTATTTTATACATAAATACCCCTACAAGCAGCATATTATACTATAAAAACAAAAAAAACTTCAAACGAAGTTTTTATTTTATAGTCTTATAATTAGAATTATTTAAAGTTCTTAAAGCATCTCGCAAAGTCCAATACATTCTTGCAAGAATTATATCATTAGTTTTTTCATATTCTATATTAACAACCTTTTGGATTTCATATTTATCAAAAGTAAAATTAATACGTTCAACATACTTATCAATATCTTTTAAAACCATATCAATAAGACCTATATCAAATTCATCTTGATTAGCATAATAACAAGCTAGTAAAATCTCAATAATTGTAATTTGATGTGGATGTAACATATAAAATGGTTGAGCAATTCTCATAATACTATCGATATGATTAAATGGTGGTAGTTCATGACCTCTACATAAATCATATGCTGCATGCCTAAAGATTGATGAAAAAGATATTAAATAATTCTTTAAGTTTTTACCTGATGATTTTTTTGGAAAAAACAATGTTTCAAGATAAGTCATATAAACTACTGCTGGACTAAGTGGATAAACAGATGGTGGATATAAATATGATTTATCTAATTCATTTAATTTTTCAATTGGTATTTTTTGAAGAATATCAACTACTTTAACAATCAAATCTGTTGATTTATTATTACTTGTCTTCTTATATAAAGACGCTACATTAAAGATTGTTGCTAATGCTTCTCCATACGGTTCTAATTCAGGATAATCAAGAGCTAAATTATGATTCATAACAGATTTATATATTTCTCTTGCTTCTTTAAAATTATTAATTTTATACATAAATCACCTAACAAGTTTGTTATTCTACTATAAAAATAAAAAAACTTCAAACGAAGTTTATTTATTTAATTTAATACTATCTACTAATTTATTAAAATTATCAATGTTATCATCACCGATTTCATTAATAATAATTAATCTTAAATCATCATGATTATCATGATTAAGATCATAATCTTTATAAGTTATATAGACATTCATATTATTATATTTAATAATATCAACATTATCTTGTTTATCCATTGTGTATTCATAATTAGCATCAGTTATATAACTTATCGTCTGATCAATATGATATTTATATATATCCGATAAATCACTTGTAGAGTGATCATCTAACATATATTTATAAGCTCCTATAAAAGAATCTTTACGATTATCTTCACAAGATAAAATATAATCACCAGCATTTTCATTACAATTAAAAGCTACATCAACATTAATAACAAAATTCTTATTATCAAAGTAATAATCATATCTTTCGATAAAACTCATTCCATTTCTTGTATTAATCGCTTCTAATTTACTATTATAATTATCAAAAGTATTAACAAAATATACTAATGTAATTAGATTAATTAATAAAACTAATAATGATAAAAAACGATATTTATGATAATAAGTAACAATATAATGAATCGCTACATAAAGAACACTACATATTAGTACTAAAGCTAATTTCATATTCTTAAAAACCATTGATTCATCACTATTAAGAATATCATCTATTGTATATAATAGGCTCCAAAAGAAAGTAATAACCATAACAATAGATGCAAAAAGAATAATATAATAATACATTACATCATTAAAGACCCCTACACTATTCATTCTTAATGTTAATAACAATAAAACAAATGGTAAGAACAAGATATAAAAGATAAATACATAGTCTTTAATCTTATTATTCATATTATCTCCTTAAGTAATTATTTTAACATAAATAATAAAAAAAGAAACTAAGAAAGTTTCTTTTTACGGTCTTTTTTGAAGTAACTGAAATAAAATAATTTTTGTAACCAATCTGTTGTTTGATTAGATAATTTATATAATTGTTCATTAGGCATATGTTTTAATAAATAATCTTCTACACCATCAATATCTAGCTTTTTAGCATAATCACTAAATTCATTATAGTTATTAGCTAAATCAGATACATGATTACAGAAATCTTGTAATGTTTTATATTCAACAATATATTGATCAACATTCTCTTTTAAATACTTCTTATCAAGTGGATACTTTGGCAAGTAATCAGCAATATCAATAAAACTCCATATGTATTCACATCTCTTAATAGCTTCAATAATATTTTTACGATTTAATCTATTTAAAATATTAACAGCTTTATCAATATAACCTTCATTGGCAAACTTAGAATCAAACTCTTCTTCAGATAATTCATAGTTCTCATTAATGAAGTCACGAATACTTTGATCAATAATTAATAATTTACTTATATAAATATTCATTATTCCAGCTCCAAATTAAGTCTAATTATATCATATAATGAAAAAAAGGTCAAAATTACTTGGCCTTTTTGTCTTCTTTATCTTTTTTAGAAATACCATAGAATTCACGAATTTTTTCTTCAAGTTCATTCTTTAGTTTTTCATTTTCTTTTAATAGTAGCTTAACGTTTTCTCTACCTTGTCCTAGTTTTTCCCCATTATATGCATACCATGCACCAGTTTTCTCTAGAATGCCACAAGTAGTACTCAAATCAACTATCTCGCCTTCACGAGATACACCTTCACCATACATGATATCAACTGTTGTGTTTTTAAATGGTGGCGCTACTTTATTTTTAACAACTTTAATGGTTGTACGATTACCCATAATTGATTCAGCTGATGCCTTAATAGCTTCACCACGTCTAATTTCAAGACGAATACTTGAATAGAATTTTAAAGCTCTACCACCAGTTGTTGTTTCAGGGTTACCAAACATAATACCAACTTTTTCACGTAATTGGTTAATGAAAATCGCGATTGTCTTAGTTTTACTAATAGTACCTGCTAATTTTCTTAATGCTTGTGACATTAGTCTTGCTTGTAGGCCAACATGAGAGTCACCCATTTCTCCATCAATTTCTGCTTGCGGAACAAGAGCTGCTACTGAATCAATAACAACAATATTAATCGCATTACTTTTAACAAGGGCATCACATATTTCAAGAGCTTGTTCACCAGTATCAGGTTGAGCAAGTAGTAAGTCATTAATATTAACACCCAATGCTTTAGCATAAACAGGATCAAGGGCATGCTCAGCATCAATGAAAGCAGCTCTTCCACCTTGTTTTTGAACTTCGGCAATAGCATGTAATGCAAATGTTGTTTTACCACTAGATTCTGGTCCAAATATTTCGATGATTCTTCCTTTTGGATAACCACCAACACCAAGAGCAATATCAAGTGATAATGATCCACTTGGTACTGTTTCAATATCTACGTGACTAGAGTCACCTAAGCGCATAACGGCACCTTTACCAAATTGTTTTTCAATTGCTGCTAATAAATCTTCTGTTACTTTATCTTTATTTTCTTTCATTTATTTATCCTCCATACGATATATTTCAAACCATAATTCCTATATTTATTTTATATTTTTTTAATTAATAAAGCAAATGTTTTGACATAAGAAAAAGAGAATTAATTCTCTTTTACTTCAACGATAATATCAAGGCTTACATCACCACTAGAAATAGTGATTATTGCTTTACCTGGACTTATTCCTTTAACGATACCACCGCTAACAGTAGCAACACTAGAATCACTACTAGCATAGCTTAGATCTACTTTTGTAATATCCTTTGGAACATAAGCAATAGTAAGACCCACAGTCTCTCCTTTATGAAGATTAATATAACTGTGATCGGTTATTAAAGCTGCAAGTTTCTTATCAACTACTTCAACTTCTATTTTTTTAATAACATCATTATCAACAACATATATTGACGCTTTTCCTACACCAACGGCTTCTATTAAACCATCATTTAATACTTTAATAATATTAGGATTACTACTTGACCATGTTAAATTATCAACAGTAGCATTAATAGGTTCAACACTATAATCTAATCTTTTTGTTTCACCTTTAACTAATTTAATGGTATCTACTTTCATAGAGAAACTATCAATAACTACTTTATTAGGATTTCTAATAACACTAACCGTCATTGTTTCACGAATATTATTATTGGTACGAATAGTTAGTTCTGTTTCTCCTTCATTAAGACCAATTATTTTATTGTTTTCTACTTTAATAATATTTTTATCTTTAATGTCATATATTAATGTTTGATCAGTTGCATTATCTGGATAAATTTTTACATTAATAGGATATTCTCTTCCTAAGAATATAACTTTAACATTATTTTCTAGTTCAATTCTTTCAATATCTCTTTTAGCTTTAATAACGTTAACATTAACAATGGAAGTTAGACCATTAACTGTTTTAGCTACTACTTGCGTTTTACCATAACCAACAGCTTTTATTTCACCATTAGATACTGTTGCGATATTACTATTTAATGTTTCCCATGTAACATCACTAATAGCACTCTCTGGTAATACTTCACTATTTACTTTAATTCTTCCATTTAAACTTAAAGATACATTATTAACAGATAAGTTAATAATCTCTGGTTCTTTAATCGTATTACTTAATGTTCTTGTATTAGAAACTACTACTTTAATAGTATCTTCTTTATCTTGAACATAAGCTTTAACATAAGCTTCACCATTATTATGAGCTTTAATTAAACCATTATTATCAACCGTAACTATATTATTATCACTACTTACAAATCTTATCGAACGATAATTACCATTTAATGGATATAATTGATAATTAATTTGATATTCTCCATTTTTTGTTAAATATACTTCATGTGATGTAAATACTAAATCCGTTATTAGAATATCATCATTAGATACATGAACAAGACATGATACTGATAAATCATTATAAGGAATAGTAGCCGTAATTGTAGAATCCCCTTCTTTAATTGCTTGTAAGTTACCATTAGATGTTACATTAACAATATCATTATTACTACTTTTCCATGTAACATGACCATAATAACTATCAAGTGGATATACATTAGCAACTAATTGGTAATTACTATTTGTTTTAAGACCAATCTCTACTTGATTTAATGATATTGCTTCCGGTAATTTATTATTATTAAAGGAAACAACATTAAACTTAAGTAATACAAGAATTAAGATAGCCATAAAAATAGTAACAAATAATAATCTAACTTTTCGATCTTGTGTCTTATTCATATCTACCTCTACTTTGAATTATAACATAAAACAATCTATTTTAAAATAGATTGTCAATGCGCATAATATCATTATCTTTTTTATAGATAGCAAGAGCTTTTTTATCATGAATAAACATTATATAATCATCATCATAATTATTCTCTAACTTCATTCCATTTTTTATTTTCTTTAATAATAATTCATCAGTAACATTAATCTTTTTCATGTTAATAGCATCTTTAATAGGGATAATATCTGATTCACTAATATCTTCTAACTTCTTACTATTATTGATATCATATTCCCCTACTTTAGTTCTTCTTAAATCCATCATGGTCATAGGAATATTAAGAATATTTCCAATATCATTTATTAAACTACGAATATATGTTCCTTTAGAGACACTAACAATAAACTTAAAAGTATCATCATTATATTCTAATAATTTAATATCATATATCTCTACTTCATGAATAGGAAGTGTAACCTGTGTATTACTTCTTGCATATTCATATAGTTTTTTACCATTAACTTTAATTGATGAATATATAGGTACTTCTTGATGATATTTACCAACAAATGAATTTAATACTTTAATTAATTCTTCTTTTGATAAAATATAATTATTATTTTCTTCAAGAATATTACCTGTAATATCATAAGTATCCGTTTTAATACCTAGTTTAACTGTTGCTATATAAGTTTTATCATGATTAGTTAATAAGTTAACCAGCTTACATCCTTTATTAATACAGATAACCATTAACCCTGTTGCAATAGGGTCTAATGTTCCAGTATGACCAATTCTTTTAGTATGAAACTTCTTGTTTAATTCATTAACAACATCACGACTAGTTACATTCTTTTCTTTATCAACTAAGATTATTCCATCCATATAAACTCCAAAAAAAATAGTATTAATTACTACTTACTTAATACTATTATAACATTTTATCCATGATGCTGGTCCTGTTAGACCACTCTTTGTTGATGTAGTTCCCAAATTACTAAAAACAAATCTTAATAATAATGGTACAAAGAAGATTGCTACAGCCCATACTACTCTTGTAAATATTTTACTTGTTGCTTTTTTCATTTCATCATCACTATTTTGAGTCATTGCTTTTGCTAAATCAAAAGTAATTAGAGCGATTAATAAAATAGGAACAGCAATTCTAACTATTAGAATGATATATTTAAATAATCTAATTATAAAAGCTATATCACCACATTCTACTACTAATGAATTCATTAGAATGTACCTCCTCCTGCTCTACTCCAACAATCTCTTAAAGTACTACCAGAAGTATCTGTTGTTCCACGAGCAATATCAATTACCTTTAATAAGATACTAATAATCATTGGTACAAAGAAGATTACAACTGCTGCAATAACACGATTACTAATATGTTTCATAAAATCTTTATCATCAGGATTAATAACTTTTTTAATCATTTCATATGTTGTAAAACCAATTAAACCAATTGGTACTACCCAACGAACGATATTTAAAATAGATATAATAAATGAAAGAGCTTTAATAATACCAGACCCTGGTGCACACCAATCATATCCATTTAATGCTAAAAACATTTCCATCACCTATCTAACATTTTATAATAAAAATCATTTTAAGTAAATAATTACTTGTTTTTTACGACAAAATTGTACGAATCACGACACATATCTTCGATATCGTATTCTGCTTTAAATCCTAATTCTTTAAATGCTTTATCAGTACTTGCATAACAAGCATCTATATCACCTGGACGTCTTCCTACTATTTTCTTATTAACTTTAATCTTATTTACTTTTTCAAAAGTATTAACAAGTTCAAGAACACTAGTACCATGACCAGTTCCAAGGTTATATATTTTAACACCACTATCACGTTTATTAAGAGCAAGAACATGACCTCTTGCTAAATCAACTACGTGAATATAATCACGAACACCTGTACCATCAACAGTATTATAATCATCACCAAACACACTTAAACAAGGTAGTTCTCCTGTTGCTACTTTAACAATATATGGCATTAAGTTATTAGGAATACCATTAGGATCTTCCCCAATAAGTCCAGATTTATGTGCTCCAATTGGATTAAAGTATCTAAGAATTACGATATTCCAATCAGGATTAGCAACATACATATCTTCTAAGATATGTTCAATGAATAATTTAGTTGTTCCATATGGATTAGTTGTACTAAGTGGAAAATCTTCATAAATTGGAAGACTCTTTGGATTACCATATACTGTTGCAGATGATGAAAATACAATATTCTTAACATCATACTCTTTCATTACTTCAAGTAATGTTAATGTTGAATCAATATTATTGCGATAATACATTAATGGTTTTTCAACACTTTCACCTACAGCTTTATAACCCGCAAAATGAATAACAGCATCAATCTTGTTTTCCTTAAAGATTTTCTCTAATGTTTTCTTATCACAAACATCACCAATATATAATTTAATCTTCTTGCCTGTTATTTCTTCTAAATATCCATGTACTTCTTCTTTAGAATTAGAAAGATTATCAATTATAATTACTTCATCCTTATTATTAATTAATTCTACTACCGTGTGACTTCCAATATATCCTAGTCCACCAGTTACTAATACTTTCATTTATACCTCCTCATAAATTCTTACATTAGTATAATCACTATTTAATTTAGCTTCTTCACTCTTTGGTATTACAATACGATCTTTATTACCATCAGAGATATATCTATTTTTCTCTAAACTTTTAAAGACTGCCTCAATATCAAATTCATTACCATCATTATCATAAGCTCGACATCTTTTTAAGAATGTCTTATCAAAGTTTTTATTAAATGGAGAAACCTCAGGTTCCCATCCAACACGAAGTGCTGCTTCTGTTTGATACTCATACCCTTCATATGTACCACCTAAGATATGTTTATAATTAGCATGATCTTTTTTATATGGTGAACCAAACGGAAGAGCTACTATTTTGACATATTTATCACCTAAGTAATTATCAAGGATCTTATACATTGAACCAACTTGTTTGATACTTGTTTCTTCACTTATCTTTGTAAAATCAGGATGACTAATTGTATGATTACCAATATCATATCCATTATTAACCATCCAATTAACAATATCACGATCATATTTTGATTGATTAAAGATATTCTGCATAACAAAGAAAGTTGCAGTTACACCATAATCAGGATATTTCTTTTTAAATTCTTCTAGAATTCCAATCGCACTATTTGAATCAAAAATAAGTTCTCCATTACTATCGCAATCAATTACTTTAGCATTATCTTCATTACCATCATCAAATGTAAGAATTATGGGACTATAACCTTCGGGTACATCAATAATACCATTTATATAATCTTCAAGTCTTATCATTCGATAACCACTTTTATAATAAAATTCTAAGTCTTCACGAAAGGCTTTAGCCGTTCTATTGTAACCATTCTTATCAACATTACCACCAGTATATTCATTATCTGTTCTATCAACGATACTATGGTACATCATTATAGGTACCTTACCCATTTCATTAATCTTTTTATCACGATAATAACTATCTTCATAATCTCCTTTAGAGATTACTAATTTAATCGTTTTACCATCTAACTTTGTAGAGATATATTTATCTTTTTCGACTGTTATTGAATACTTATAATCTTTTTTAACTTCTAGTTCGTTTAACTTAGCGTATTCTTCAATTTCTTCAATCGACATCTTACTATAATCCGTTTTTAAACTTGTTTTGTCTTTTCCAGCAAGAATAATTACCAATAATATAATTATTGGTACTAATAAAATACTAATATTCTTATATTTAATTCTTTTTTTCTTTTTAGCCATAAAGTACTCTCTAAGTAAATTATATCATACAAAGAAAAAAAGTTCTTGCGAACTTTACTTTTTTGTTATGACATAAATTTTATCATTTACTTTAATTTTAAACTTTGGAAATTGGCTAATGTCACCTTCATTAACGATAGCTTTACCATCTTTTAATTCAGCTAACCATTCACCATCATATGAATATAAATCTCCTGATAATGCTTTACCATTTTCAATAACTAAGTCATAGTTATTACCACTTATTGATGCATCATAGACATAAGCTACTTCATCGTTTCTTTTAATAAGAATAACTAAGCCTACTACGATTACAACAATTAATAAACCACTAAATATCAAAAAATTCTTCTTTTTCATATACCATCCTATGTTCATTTTCATTTTAACATTCTTTAAATGTTCTATCAATACTAACCTAACACATCAATAATCTTTGGAAGATAAATAAGTAAACCTACAGCAACACTTGTAATTGCTGATAAAAGACATGCTCCACTTGCAACATCTTTTGCTATTTTAGCAAGAGGATGTTTACTAGGCATAGCCATATCAACAGTGTATTCTATTGATGTATTAAACATCTCAGAAACAATTACAAACCCAATAACAAGAGCTACTATTGCAAACTCTGTTGTTGATAGTTTTAATAAGATACCAACTACAATAACAATAACGGCAATAATTGTATGTACAAGTAAATTTTGTTCTGTTTTATAGGCATTGATAATACCTGATACAGCATATTTAAAACTATTAACTAAACGTCTTATTGAATAAGTTTTCTTTTTACCTTTTGATTCCCATTTCATCTAATATTTCCTCTTGTAAACCAAACATTACTTTCTCATCAATAGGATTTCTATGATCATATCCCAATAGATGTAACATTCCATGAACCGCTAAAAAACATAGTTCACGTTTTAAACTATGACCATATTCTTCACTTTGACTCTTTGCTTTATCAATTGAGATATAAACATCACCTAGTACTCTATCAACAGGATTAAATGTTTTATCATCTTCTAAAGCGAATGTAATAACATCAGTTTCTCTATCAATATGACGATACTCTTTATTAATATTATGAATATATGGATTATCAACAATAATGATATTAAAGCTAACATCGGATACTTTTAATTTCTCTAATCCATGTAATAATACTTCTTTCATAATCTTAAAGTATTCATCTAAATTTTCATTTGTTAAATTAAATAAATCTATTCCCATAAGCCACCTATAAAATTACTAATAATAATCCAAAAGCCATAAATAAAATTATCGCGATTGTTATATTCCCTTTTAATACTTCACTTTTATTTTCAAAAATACGATCAATTAATCGATATAATAAATAACCTATAAAACTACCTACAATATTTAAAATAATATCATCAATATCAAAGGCTCTACCTATTCTTAATTGAATAAGTTCAATAGTTACCGATATTAATAAAGTTAATAATAAATTATATCTTTTTTTATCTAAATCCAAGTAATATGAGGTTAAAAAACCAAACGGAACAAATAATGCAATATTACCAATTACATTATGATAGAACAAATGACTACCAACAGTATATCTAGTTATTTCTTTAAATAATGTAAAATTAACTCCATGTTCACCAGGTACATCTTGCATTGTTACTAATTGGAATAAACATAAGATATAAACAATAAATGATAAAATTAAGAATTCTTTATAAAAAACAAACTTTTCTTTATATTTAATTAAATAACCAATTCTTAACACTACTAAAATAACCACTGTTAATAAAACCATTGGCCATGTATTAGCTATTACTGTTTTTACTCCTCTTGCTATTTCATTCATAAAAACCTCTATTGTTATTTTACTAAATTTCATATATAAATTCAACTTAATGTGGAAAGTAAAATAAGTGTAATATATACATATTTGGTGTTTACAAAAAAAATCTTTTGTAATATCATAGAAAACGATTAATTTATTCGGGGGAATATTAATTAGAAAGGAGATTTTGGTTGAAAAAAAGAATATTAATCATATCATTAATTATTCTAGGTATGGTACTAAGTTATACATTTAAGCCACTTACTGTTTATGCAGATGAAGTTAATGTTCCAACTGAAGAACCTGTAAATGTAAATAACGATGTTCCTACTGATGATGAAAATGAATATGAGGAAGAACAAGAAAAAGTTGAACCTACAGATGTTTCTACTAACAATCTGGGTGAAGAAGAAGCTTTAGTTCAACAAGAAGTAGATGAACCTGTTCGTGCAACAGCAACACCTACTGAAGAAACTGCTGAAGGTGAAAAAGCTACTGAAGATGATATTCATGGTGGAGAAATCTATGATATCCAAAAAGTTAAAGTAATCACTACTAAAGTTGATGAAGAAGGTAACTTACTTGCAGGTGCTAAACTTCAAATTCTTGATGCTAATGGAAAAGTTGTTGATGAATGGACAAGTACTGAAAAAGCTCATGAAACATTACTTCCTGATGGTGAATATACTCTACATGAAGTAGAAGCTCCAGAAGGATATGATCTAGCAGAAGATAAACCTTTCACTGTTAAAGTTGAAATTGCTGATCTTGATGCTGGAGTTGAAATGTCAGAAGAACCTTGTCCACATTATACTGGTACACCTTTATATTATGTTGAAATTAAAGGCGTGCAACACGAAGTATACTGTATTAATCAAGACTGGGAGACACCAGATGATAATTCACAATATGATGGCGAAATCTTAGATTCTAGTCATATAAGAGATTTTACTCAACAAACAGTATATGTTAACGCACAAAAAGATACTGAAAAAAAAGATATTTCTGATCAAACTTTAGGCGACACGGAATTATATGATAAGATTCTTGATATTATTTATCATCGTTATAAAGCAACTACTGCTTTTCCAGATTTAACAGAAGCAGAAATCAGATATGTAACAGAATCTGCTCTTAAGAACTACACAAATGCCGGACTTACAAGAGTACAAGGTATCTTAAAATCACAAGCTCCAGAGGGATATGAAAATGTATCATATTATATTAGTGGTAATTATGTTTTTTACCTACAACATTGGTATAGAGATTTCGTATACTATCCTGACGCTGAGCTTGGACAAGATATTTTCAAGACAGAAATAGGAAAAGGAGATGCATTTGGTACACTTGCTAGACACTGGTCCGGTACAGGCGCTGATGCTTGGGGCGTAGCTGGTCACAACGCTAAAGGTGATGCTGAAGTAAGAAAACAAGTAGCAAGATATTATGAATTATATCTATACTTAATCGGTGATGCTGATACACATCCACCTGATATGCATTTATATATCTATTCATCTGGCGATCATGTAACGAATGAAGATGATCAATCTAGCTATGACTTTGATAATGGAGCATATCAAAACTTATTAGGAGTAACTGGTTACTTCGAAGATATTAAACAACAAGAACTTGAAGTTGAAATGAAAAATAATTATAGTACCGAAACAACTTCAATAAAAGTTACAAAAGTATGGGAAGATCAAGATGATAAAGAAAAAGTTCGCCCTACTAAAGCTATTGTTTATATCTTAGCTGATGGTAAACAAATTAAAGAAGTTACTTTAAGTGCTGATAACGAATGGACTTACACTATCGAAGATTTACCTGTTTATAACAAAGGAAAGAAAATCGAATATAGTGTATCTGAACAAGAATTAAAATTATATGAACCAGTAATTACTGGTGATATGGAAGAAGGATTTGTTATTACAAACTTCTATTCTCCAAAAGGAGGAGAGAATCCCCCTACTGGTGATAATATCTACCTACATATGGGTTCATTAATAGTTAGTATTTCTTTATTAATAGGAAGCATCTATTTAAAAAAGAAAAATAATTAATAAAAAAAACAATTACGCTTTGTAATTGTTTTTTATTAACTTCATTTTTTCACGATTACGATCTTTTTCTTTCATCGTTTCTCGTTTATCATATAACTTTTTACCTTTACAAACTCCCAGAGATATCTTTAATTTATTACCTTTAAAATATAATCTTACAGGTATTAAAGTATATCCTTCTAGTTCTAATTTGTTTTTTAATTTTAAGATTTCTTTTTTATGTAATAATAGTTTTCTTGTTCTATTTGGTTCATGATTAAAGATATTACCTTCTTTATATTCACTAATATGCATATTAAGAAGTAAGCATTCATTATTACGAATAATAGCATAACTATCTTTAATATTAGCCTTACCTTCTTTAATAGCTTTAATTTCAGTACCTACTAGACTAATACCACATTCAATCTCTTCTTCAATAAAATAATTAAAACTAGCTTTACGATTAATAATTTCCATTAAACACCCTTCATTTTAACATCTTTACTATAAGCGGTCATATACTTACTATATTGATTATATAAACTCTTATAGTTAGAAAGAATATTATTATTTAATTTACTAAATGGATAGACAACAAATCTTCCATAAGTATAACTCTTGTTTGTATAAAGTAAATCCGCTCCAACATTAGATAATTCTAGTGTTGTTTTACCATGATAAACTGTTTTCTTAATATCAACATCAACTAAGCCACCAATTAATTGATCGGTATTAGTTTGACTAGATACAAAGTTACCCAATGAATATATTACTAATGTATTATCAATGAATGTTACAGGTTGAACGGTATGTGAATGACATCCAATAACAATATCAACATTAAGACTTGCTAAATACTTTGCAATATCTTTTTGTTCTTGAACTGGATAATGAACATATTCAATGCCCCAGTGCATAGCAACCATTAATAAATCTACTTTATCGCGATATTTTTCAATATCTTTTTTAACACGATCTTTGTCATATAAGTTAACAGTATAACTCTTACCACTTGGTACAGGAATACCATTAGTCATTGTTGTATAAGATAGAAGTGCATACTTAATACCATTCTTTTCACGAATAATAACTGCATCTTGTTCTTCTTTTGAAGTATAAGAGCCAGCGGCAATAAGTTTTTGATTTTCATCCATCTTGCTATTCCAATATTTGCGACTATTAACAACGGTTTTACCATTAGTACCATAGTATCTATCTAGTGTATGATTAGTTGCCATACTAACTAAGTTAAAACCAGCATCTAAAAATCCATCCCCTACTTCTTGAGGTGAATTAAATTGTGGATAATTAGATAATCCTAAACTTTTACCACCTAAAATAGTTTCTTGATTATAGTAAGCTAAATCATACTCTTGAACTACTGGTTTAATATATTTGAACATTCCTGTGAAATCATATTTATTGTTACCTTTATTATATGCTTTATAAACAGAATCATGAATTAAAGCATCTCCTACCATAACAAGTGATAATTTATATTCTTCTTTCGTATCAATTGTTTTATAAGAAACACTAAAGTGTCCAGCATCATTATTTTGATAACAATATCCAATATAACCACCAATAGCTAAAGATAGAAAGAATAATAATACCGCAATAATACTAAATATCTTGATCTTCTTTTTCTTCTTTTTGGCCATTCTTATCACCTACCAATTCAAAGTCAATAATACGTTCTTCTTTAGAAGCTCTAACAACTTTAACATCAACTTCTTTTCCAACCATATATACCTTCTTATTTTTCTCACCAATAATAGTGTCTGTGTTTTGATTATAATAGAATCCATTAAGATCTGCAAGAGGAACTAATCCTTCAATTAAATTATCAAGTTGAACAAAGAATCCAAAAGAAGTTACACTAGAGATCATACCATGATATTCTTCTCCAATATGTTCTTCCATATATTCTGCTTCTTTAAGTTCATCAACTTCTCTTTCACATTCAATACTACTACGTTCTTTATCACTAGAGTGCGCTGCTATTTCAGGTAAAATAGAACTAAAATGTCTTATCTTCTCATCAGTTGCGCCATCGATATCAAATAAATAACGATGTAATAATCTATGAATTGTTGTATCTGGATAACGTCTTATTGGTGAAGTAAAGTGTGTATAACATTTACTAGCAATACCAAAGTGACCAATATTATTAACATCATATATTGCTTTATCCATACAACTTAACATTTGTGTATTAAGTACCTTAAATGATGGATATTCTTTTAAGGCGTCAATAATATGTTGTACAACAAAAGGACTCATCTTACGAACATCTTCTTTAACTCTAATACCCAATAAATTTAATTCATTTAAGAACTTAATTAATCTTTCTTCTGATGGTTCACCATGAACACGATATAAACTTGGTAAATTCATATCAGATAAATGGGTTGCTACTGTTTCATTAGCAGCAATCATAAAGTCTTCAATAATCTTTTCACCAACACCACGTTCACGTTTAGTAATCTCGGTTGGATGACCATCTTTATCAACTAAAATCTTAATCTCATCAGTATCAAAATCAATAGATCCTCTTCCTTCTTTGTATTTACGAAGAATCTTAGATAATTCTAACATTAATGATAAATCTTTAGTAAATGGTTCGTATTCTGGATGAACAATTCCTCTTTCTAGGTAATCATTAACTTTATTATATGTCATTTGAAGTCTTGATTTAATAACACTCTCAAAGATTTCGTGTTCAATAACATGACCTTTAGTATCAATCTTCATAACACATGATACCGTTAATCTATCAACATTAGGATTCAATGAACAAATACCATTTGATAATTGATGCGGAATCATTGGGATTACTCGATCTGTTAAGTAAACACTAGTACCTCTATCTCTTGCAGCTTTATCAAGTGGAGAATCTTCCTTAACATAGTAACTAACATCCGCGATATGAACACCTAATGTATAAGTATCATCTTTATTCTTTTTAATACTAATCGCGTCATCAATATCTTTAGTATCATCCCCGTCAATTGTAAAGATTACTTCATCACGTAAGTCACGTCTTCCTTTAATATCAACAGGTCTTACTTCTGTTGGAATCTCCTCTAATTCTTTAATTGCATCATCTGGGAAATCTACGTCAATACCATTTTCCGCAATAATCGATAATATATCAATATCAGGATCATTAATATGTCCAATTCTCTTCATAAATTTAGCATACAAGTATCCTGTTTTATTATTAGAGTTTTCTAAAGATACAATTATCTTATCACCATCAACTAATCTTGATAAATCACTTCTTGCACCTTCTAAAATAGTTAGTTTCTTAAACTTCTTATCATCTAGTTGTACCATCATTTTACCTTGATAATGATATACTTCACCTACTTTAGTTTTAGCACTATGATTTATTATTTTAACAATGATACCTTCGTCTTTACGATCGTTATTTTTATTTTTAACAACTTTTACTAAAACTGTATCACCGTCAATAGCTCCATTAGTATTAGAACCATGTACAAAGATATCATTAGTATCTCCAATATCAACAAAACCATAATCATTTTGCGTATCAGAAAATACCCCTTTTTTAAATTCTCTACTTATTTCACTATTACTAAATAATGTATATTTACCTTTTCTAGTACATACTAATTCATAATCGTCTGCAAGTTTATTTAAAGTCTTCATAATAAAAGCATCATTAGCTTCAGGAAGCGCTAATTCTTTTATTATTTCTAAACTAGTACGATATTTATTATCACTTAATAGATTTATAATTTCATTTTCCATATCAATCTCCTATCTAATTATATAATAAATATGCTTATTTATAAAGAAAAAGATTATCAAAGATAATCTTATAAAACAATATTTTGAAACTTCTTTTTATCTCTTAAATAGATTCCTGTATAAGTATTATAATATTCCATAATAAAATCATTTAATTCACTAATTACACTATTATCAGTAATCTCTAATGACGTTACTTTAGATAAATCAATATTATATAAAAGATTTAATAACTTAATTGTTTTTTCTTGAAAGACATATCCTTCAGTATAACAATCTTTGCAAATAACGCCTCCATTTTTAATATCAATAGTATATATTTCATTACTACCGCATATGGAACATTCTGATAGATTTAATGATACTCCTAAGAAATCAAGAAGTTTTAGTTCTACGATATTACTTACTAATTCTTCGGAGAAATTATCATTAATTCTAACAAGCGCATCACGTAGTAAATTAAATAAACGCTTATCATTATTTTCATTTAATACTTGTTTTACTAAATCCATTAAATAAAATGTATAACTTGCTTTTTTCATGTTATAAAAGATATTCTTAAAAGAATTTAAGATATTACCATCAACTAATGTTGATAATCCTTTTTCTTTATAACTAATAGTAAACTCGGCATAAGCCATTTTACCACTAATACCTCTTAGTTTACTCTTAATGTTTTTAGAACCCTTTGATATAACACCAATAAGCCCATAATCTTCTGTTAGAATATTTAATATTTTACTTGATTCACCATAGGATGTTTCTGATAAAACAATCCCTTTTGTAACAACATTCATACTAATCCTCTATATCATCTTGTAAACCTAATGATTTAATTAATGCTTCCTTATCTCGCCAATTCTTAATTACTTTAACATATAGTGATAAATATACTTTCTTACCAAAGTATTCTTCTAAATCAAGTCTTGCTTCCGTACCAATCTTTTTTAACATTGATCCATTCTTACCAATAATTATTTTCTTGATATTTTCTCGATCAATAATAATTACAACACCTAATGAAAGTAAATCTTTCTTCTCTTCATATGTCTCAAGAATACATGTTACCGTATGAGGAATCTCTTCTTCCGTTAATTGAAGAACTTTCTCTCTTACACGTTCTGTAATTATTAGGCTCTTAGGTTGATTAGTAACATAATCATCTTCATAATATTTAAAATCATTAGGAAGATACTTCTTTAAAGTGTTTATTAAATCATTAACGTTAATACCTTTAATTGCCGAGATTGGAATTATTTCAAGAAAATCATATAATTCTTTTAATTCATCAATTTTCTTGATTAACTCTTCAGGTTTAATATTATCAATCTTATTTAAAATAAGAATTACTTTAGCTTCTTCTTGTTTTAATCTATCTAAGATGAATTGATCTCCCTTACCAAAGCCTTTACTAATATCAACAACAAAAAGAATTACATCAACGCCACTAGTCATTAAATAAGCTTTTTTATTTAGAATATTTCCTAGAGTATTAACAGGTTTATGAATACCTGGTGTATCAACAAAGACTATTTGTGAATCATCATCATTATATACACCTAAGATTAAATTTCTTGTTGTACCTCTTTTATCTGAAGTAATCGCAATCTTCTTATTTAAGACTTTATTTAATAAGGTACTTTTACCAACGTTTGGTCTTCCTACAATACTTACTGTTCCACTTCTCATAGATTATCCTCTGTAAAAGGATAAGGGCATAATTCTTCAATTGTCTTTTCCATCATATCATCTCTTGAATACATATAAACGATAACATCTTTATCAAAGAATTCAGACATTACTTGTCTACACATAAAACATGGTGTTCCTATCTTATCACTATCTACCATAATATGTAGTTCTTTAAAATCTCCCTTTTTATAACCCATGGAAATAGTTTTGAAAATGGCTACACGTTCTGCACACATACTAGCTCCATAACTAGCGTTTTCAATATTAACACCAGTTATTTCTTTACCATCTTTCATAACACAAATCGCACTAACATGATATTTAGAATATGGTGCATAACTATTAACTAATAAACTTTTTAACTTTTCTCTCATAACTACCTCTATTTAATTATAACATAATTATTGCTTTTCACTACTTCTACAGAAAACTTTTTTCTTACAATAAACAAAATCCCCATAACATAGTTCATAATTCTTTAAGACATATTCCCTGTATTCTTGTAATAACTGTGTATATTCAAAGTTAAATTCACGGAAACCACCCATAATACGACAATCTTCTTTGTTACATATATTTTCAATCTCTTTTAAATATAAATAGTCATCATGACCCATATTACCACGATTAATTAAATCATATTTATTAACAGGTACACCAACATCTAATTTAACTAAGTATGCAAAACCATTGAAAAAGAAATATGTTTTATCAGGATTATTCTTCATATATTCTTCATACTTTTTAATATCATCTTCATCTTCATAAATACGATATCCTAAAATAGAATCTTCTAAGATAGGATGACTAAAACCTCTTGTAGTAAAATATGATATTGCAAGCATAATAATTAAAGAATAAATTAATAATTTGTATCTTTTGTCTTTAACTTTTAATAACATATAGAAAAACATGGGATATATCGCTACAAAAACATGATTTAAATCACATATTGGATAACATAGTAACATAAACGCTAATAAGTAATAATAATTATTATCTTTTGTCTTTCTAACTTTAATAATCATATAAATTATTGATGCAATTGCAATTAAAGTACATGATAAATCAAAATAATAGTTATCTTTAAAACTCTTCATGCCCATGAAACAATAATCAATACAGTACATTAAATTTCCAGAGATTATTAAATACATTAATACAATAAAAGGAATAATCGCTGTATATAAGAAATCTCTTAATTTATGTTTTGATTTAAAGAAGAATACTAGAAATAAGAAAGCTCCAATATTGGCTTTTGTCATCATAATAGATCCTATTAATAAGCCTATTAATAAATCTTTATATTTATAACTGCTCTCTTCAATACATAATATTAATATTAAACTAAGGGCAATAAAAACATTATAGAAGTACGCTACTTCAAAAACAAAGAAGTATATGGCAAGAAGCATTGCTTTAAGATAACCTATTTTCTTACTAACATAATATAGAATTGAACTAACTATCGTTGCACATATTATATGATATATTAAAAAACTATTACCAAAGATTAACATTAAAAGTGCTATAAATGACGTATGAAATGGAAGAACAATCATATTAAAATCACGATATGGAACTAATCCTTCAGTAATATTATAACTAAATCCATAGGTCCATACTTCATCCATATTAACATGAATAAAAAAATAATTAATGGTAAAAACTACTATTAATAATGATAAAAATATTAAACTGTTTTTAATTATCTTTTTCATATTACCTTCCTTATTAAATATAACATAATTTAGGATTCACTATTTAATTATTGACAATAAAAATTGTTTTTATAAACTTTAAATAATATAATTAACTATGGAGAATATAAATGAAGAAATTAAAGATAGGATCAATATATTTAAAAACAATATTATTCTTATTACCTTTTATTGCTATTATGACAGATTTTCATTTTGATAATGATTTTTGGTTTACTATTAATCAAGGTAGATATATCTTATCTAATGGTTTTCCACATGAAGTAATAGGAACTGTTCATCATGGATTATCTTTTATATATCAAAGTTATGGTACAGGATTATTATTCTATTTAATATATAATACTTTCGGTAAAATAGGTATAATGTTACTACTAATAACTGTAGTTCAATTAACAAGTTATTTCTTTTATAAGTTATGTCATACTATTTCAAATAATAAAAAGATATCCCTACTTGTAACGATGTTCTTTATTTTCTTTTATTCATTATTCTTTGCCGTTACAAGACCACATATCTTTACAATCTTAAATTTAACAATCATTCTTTATTTACTAGAGAAATATATTAAAGAGAATAAAACAAAGTATTTAATCCCAATACCTATTATTGGATTATTACAAATTAATATGCATGGTATCTATTTATTACCAATATTAATTATTATTACCCCTTATTTAATAAATAGTTTTAAGTTTAAAATTAAGTTTTTAAATTTAGAATCAACTGGTTATAACAAGAAACCATTATTTATAACATATATTATTACTTTCTTAGTAGGCTTTATTAATCCTTATACATATAAAACATTATTCTATGGATTAACATCATATACAAATGCTTTAATGAAGAAAACAATCTTTGAACTAGCTTCTCCATCAATGCATAATATCCATGGGCAAATAATAATACTATTAATGGTAACCTGTTATTTAATATATTATTTTAATCGTAATAAAAAGATTCCTTTAAGATATTTATTATTAATCTTAGGAACTACTATTATGGTACTAGATGCTGTTAAATCAGCTAGTTTCTTTGCACTTTGTGCAATCTTCCCACTAGCATATCTTGCTTATCGAGATAAAGACATTAAAGAAAAACTAAATAAAAGAAAAATAATTATTAATAGTTTAATAGTAATATGTACAATAACAATTCTTTCTTTAACAATTAAATTTAGAGAAAATCCGCAAGAAGCAATTACTAAAGAATTAGTAGATTATAATACAGTAGAAAACGCTAAAGTATATACTAGTTTTGAAAATGGTAGTTACTTAGAATATATGGGCTTTAATTGTTATATTGATCCTCGTGCAGAAGTATTTATTAAAGCTAATAATAAAAAAGAAGATATTCTCGATGAATACTTTAACTTACAAAAAGGTAAATTATCTTATCAAGAATTCTTAAAGAAATATGATTTTGATTATTTATTTATTGAAAAAGAAAATGATATTTTATACTATGATTTAAGAATCTTCCCTATTGATAATTATGAATTAATTAAGGAAGATAAAAACTATGAAATATGGCAAAAAAAGACTAAGTTATCTTAGTCTTTTATATTTTCAATAATATTTATAATATCAAAGGGATTAAAGCATGCGTTCTTAAGATTACTTAATTCACGATTATCCCAACAAGCTGGGATAAACTTACAACCACTGTTTTCTGCAAATAAGCGATCTATCTCACTATCACCAACATAAACTATTTCTTTAACATCATAGTTTAATTTGCTACATAAGTAATCCATACTCTCTTTATTCGGTTTAGATTCATTAACAATATCAGAAGTTACAATAATTTTAAATAAACTATCAATATCCATAAATTCACGATCTAACTCACGTACTTCTTCCATCGTTCTAGAAGTAACAATACCTAGTGTATATCCTTCTTTATCAAGGGTTTTGATAATACCTTTAATATTTGGGAAACATATTGTTTTATATTTTTCCCATGTCTTACCCCACTCGATATTTACTAAACGAATATCTTCATCTGATAAATTTAATTTCTTCTTAAAGAAATCATTTGTAGGTAATGTCATTAACTTATTCTTTTCATCTTGAGTCATTTGATAACCTTTAACATTTATAAGTGCTTCTTCCAAGCTTAACATCTCTGGTTCAAAACTATCTACAAGTGTTCTATCAACATCAAAAACAACACATTTAATCATAACATCACCACTTAAATAATAACATAAATAACTACTTATTACAAACCCCTTTAAAATTGACTTTTACATGATTTTGTGGTATAATTAGCAAGTCATAAAAAGGGGGATTAAATTTTATGGAAAAAGAATTATTTGCGTTAATATATCGTTTAATGTGGTTATATGAAGAAAGTATCTGTGATACCATTTATTGGATTGATGAAACACAAGGACAATATGATGATTTCTGTGATTTCATTCATACTGAATATCCAAAATTAGTAGATGATATACCTGCTGATACTGATGTAGATGTTGTTGAATTTATGGAACAACTTGGAGAAAATGCTGACGTATATTTCTTAGATGCTTATTTAGTAGCTAGCTACTTAGCAAAAAGAAAACCAGAAATAATAGAAGCATACTCTAACAAATGGCAAGAATCAATTAACGAAGAGGTAAAAGAACGTCAAGAAGAATGGGATGTTGAAAATCCTGATGAAGAAGATTACGGTTTAAAATCAGACTTAGAAGTAGAAAATGCTTATAATGAATTAGAAGCAAAAGCTAAAGGAAGAACAAAATAAAAAGATTGAGATTTCTCAATCTTTTTTTTAATCTATAATTTCAAGTTTCTTTTTATCAAGATTATCATTATTAACATTATTGTTAATATTATTATTTACATTATTATCTTTCTTTTTTCTTCTACCTTTTGACAATAATAATTTTGTTAAGATAATAATAATTACAAACTCAACAATAGAAACAATTAACCAAATATTAGTACCCTCTTTTTCTACTTTAACAGGTTCTACTTTTTCTTCTTTTGTTTCTGTTGGTGGGGTATCTGCTTCAGCGATTTTATATACATTAAAGATATATTCATTAATATCACCATTCTCAGCAGTTATTTGAATCTTTACAACATTTAAACCTGGTTGTAAATCTGTATTATTAGTAATAGAAACAGTTGCAGCTGCATTATTAGGAACTACTTTAAATTCAACATTTTCGATATCTTCAACTAGTATATTATATTTCTTAACATCTTTTTTAAATTCAAGATCATAATCTGTTATAGTTATTGATTTAACAGAATTATCAGTATTTAATTTACCAAAGTTACCACTTTCATCTTGTCTAATAACTTTAATAACATATGTTCTTGTAGATTCATTCTCTGCTTTAACAATAACTTTAAATTCATTAACATAATCTTTTAGAGTCTTTGATCCTGTTCCTGATACTTTAGCTTTACTATCTTCAGGAGCTGCTACAATGTTAACTTCATTAACACTATGTTCTACTCTAATTGTATAACTAGTAGTATCTTTCTTAAAATCAATTGTTCCTTTATCAATCGTTAATGATTGTAAATAGTTATTACTATTACGAGGATCTTTTTTAGAAATATTAATACTATATGTTTTCTTTGCTCCATTTTCAGCAGTAACAACAATATTAAAAGTATTCTTACCATATCTTAAGGTCTTTGTTCCATTACCAGAAACAATAGCTTTAGAATCCGTTGCTGTTCCTGATATAACAATACTATTCTTTGTTGTTTCAGGAAGTGAATAAGCTGTTTTAGAACTACTAAATCCTGATACACTTACATCATCTACTTTTAGGCTACTTAATGTATTAACAGATGATTTTGGACTAGTAACTGTTACTTGTTTTGTTAATAAAATATCTTTTGTTTCGCCTGTTCCACTAGTAATATCACCTGTAACTGAGAAAGTAATTTTACCTTCTTCAGTAGCCGTACAAACTAAAGTAAATTTCTTTGTTGTACTCTTTCCATCACTCGTAACATCAGCTTGTTTTGATGAACAAGCTCCAGCTCCACTACCAATCATTTTAATATTCCAAGCAGCAGTATCTGTTAAATTAACCGTTAATGTTACAGATTTCCCCTTTTCAATAGAACTTGCATTAGTACTTGCTGTAGCATTCGGTGCTGCAAATACTATCTGTGGTATAAAAAGTATAATTGTAATAATTAAATATTTTAGTTTCATTTAATCACTCCTCCTATTTAATTGTATATTCACCTAATAGGTATTGACGTAGTCTTAATAAATCAAGTGATTTAATTGTATTTGTACTTTCAATTATACCAGCTTGTTCATAAGCTCCATTTAAACTAATTTCTTCTAATAAGTGTTTACGCATTTGTAATAAGTCAGCTGAATTAATCTTACCATCACCATTTAAGTCACCCTTAATAACAACTGTATAACTTTCATTACCTAATTTAAGAACCGTACCAGTTGATATTAATGTTGTACTTGAAATAACAGTAACACCATTAACACTAAATTGATTTCTTATTTGCGCTATTTCTTTGCCAACGGCAAATCCATATATATAATTTCCTTTAACAGTATAACCACTATTTTGTAATAATGTTTTTAGGCTTACAACACCATCTTGTTGCCATACAGCATAAAGAATAAATGATGTACCTTGCGTATCACGTAAATTACCAACACGAGCACCATCATTATAAACAACAGCTCCTGTTGATGTTGTTGACCACCCTTTAAATGTATATCCTTCTCTTGTATAAGTATTTCTCGTCAAATCTTTATATTCACCATAAGTCATAGAAAGGTTTGCCATACTACCTTTACCACCATTAGCATTAAAGATAATCGTGTATGTAATAGGACTCCAATTAGCAACAATTGTTGCCGTATCAAGATCAGCAAAACTTGTTGTTCCATCAACCGGAACATCATTATATGTCCAGTTAATTAAACGATATCCTGTTCTTGTTACTTGTGGGAATGTAATCGCTACTCCATCTTTTAAAATTAATGTACTAGTAGTATTTAATCCGTCATTATGAATGAAGGTTATTACACATTGATGAGTTTCTTTTTCCCAATGTGCATATAAAGTAATATCTTCTGTACCATTAAAGATGCTATTAGCAGTAACTTCTGTTCCACCATCACGTTCTGTAAACCATCCTAAGAACGTATAATGTTCTCTTGTTAATGTAGGAAGCATATTACCATAAGCAGAACCTTCAGTAATTACTTGTGTACTATCAACAATATTATCGTAGTTATAATCTAAGATTAAACTATGAACGTTATTAGATCCTTCAGAAACTGTAACAGTAACTTTATCTAAGTAACCTGATAATTCATCATAGATAATCAATGTTGTTTGTCCGACTCCAACACCTTGTATTTGATAATTATTACCAACAGAGATAATCTTAACAACATCTTCATTAGTAACGTTATTACATACATCTAAATTACAATTGAAGCTCTTATAAACATTAAACTTGCGATTATTTGTATCTGTTTTAATCAACTCTGTAATTGGTTTTGTTTGACCTTCAATCATATTATATGTTGTATAGTAATCTGAATAATTCTCATTAAATGTTTTTAATGTCGGAATCTTATTTCCATAAACATTAAATTTACTTGAAAAGTTAACTGTTGAATAACCAGTTTGCTGTGTATCAGATGCATAATACATTGTCTGATAATAAACTAAATTACTATAATCAGCTCCTGCTAACTCATAAGGTTTTAAATTAAGTTCATACTCTTTAACAGTAACAAAACTAATTGGTGTATAGTTAAGTGATGATTTAACACCATTAACAACAAATGTACCTTCATTACCTGATGTTTCCATCTTACCAATAAAGGCATTACTTGCTACATTAATACCAGATGCATAATCTTCAGTTACACTACTAATAGCACTATTGATATTAAAGTATGCATTATGATTAAGCGTTCCACCAACTAAGTCAGATGCATAATAATCTATTGTTGTACCTCTATTAATATGGTAAGCTGAATTAACTTTACTATTATTAATTGAGATATAAGCTCCATTATAAGAATCAACTATTCCAACTAAGCCACCAATGTAGCCTCTTGTAACATTTATATTTTCAATAACGTTATAATCATAGTTACTAAACCAGTTATCAAATTTTAAAATTGTATTTGATCCAGAACTACTATTAGCATATACTTGCAAACTACCAATGATACCACCAACATATAAGTAATTATGTTGAGCACTATCGAAATTCTTTTTGTTAGCAGTAAATGTTGCCTTAGAAAGTGCTAGATTACTGAAATTATAAGTATATGTATCATATACATTTAAGATATTAATAATTCCACCTGTTGCTTGCTCACAATTATCACGAACCAAACTAACTACTTTCAAATCATGAACACCACATTTACTATATGGACAGGATCCACTTGCAGTAAATGTCCCAAAGATACCACTTGATGTCTTAATACCACTAATGGTTTTATTATTACCGTTTAAGTTACCTTTAAAGTTAATTGCTTTAAAACCTTCTCCATTATTATAGAAGATACCATTTTCATCTTGCGTATCATATTCAAAATCCAAATCATTCATCAATACGAAATTATCTTCTTGAGCATTTCGCATCATATTAAAGTGTCTTGTTGTTGTTATTTGCCATGGATCCATATTTGTACCAGATCCATTAATACTTAAGTAATCTAAGTCTAAATGAACTGCACTACTATATAATAAATGATCTCCATAATAAGCTTCTAATGTATAATTACCTTTTTTAGCATATTCTTCTTGAATCTTAATGATTGGTGTTACCATATCATAATAAGATTTATTAAGACTAATTGTATAAGCAGTATCAGGGAAGATTGATCTTTCTGATTTTTTTAATTTATAAGTTATTGTTGAATTATCCGGAATATTATTTAATTTTGTTGCTACAGAAATAGTTAAATATTTCTCATTCGTTGGATAATCATCATCAATTGTATAAGCAAAGTCTTCCGTATATCCCTTAGGGGTTGTTCCAACATGTCTAGTAAAGACAACAACTTCATAATAATCTTCTGTTTGGAAATAAGCTTTGTCACTTATATGAAGATTTTTATTTTCTAAGTTAATTGTATGAATACCAGCATAATCAAAAGTATATTCATCAATATAAGATAAATTATTTTGATTACCATCAGCACTATAGTATAACTCTATAGTAGCTGCACTATCAGTTCTAACCTTAATCTCTGTAATTAAATCTCCTTCGATTGTTGGGTTATTAACAGAATATTTTCTTAACCATGCTCCTGTTCCTGAATTATAGTAATGTCTAACATCAGCAGTATTACTGTTATCCCAGTTTTGGGTTGTAGCATATCCCGTTATAAAATACATTTCATTAATGAATGAATCATAAGGTAAATAAACATATGAATAACTACTACCCCACGAATTCTTTAAAATCCATGCTCCTGTTCCAGTTACCTTAGTAGTACTATAAATATTTCCCATGTAACTAGCGTTACCACATTCATGGTTGGAATTATAGTATCCATTATCAGATACAAACTTACCATTAGTTCCACCAGCATCACCAGCACAGAAACTATATTCATAGTTATCATCCCAACCAATTAGATGCATAGCATGTTGTTCACTTGGAGCTGTATAATACTCAGTATTAGTTATGAATAGATAATTATTTGCTTCCGTAGCATCAACATTTCTAACTAAGTTATAATCTGATGCACGAACATTAACTGTTGCTCCACCATTATGATAAACTAAATCTTTAATAATATTTTTAACGCTTTCATTATAGGCAACATTTAAAGGATTTTGATTAATATTAACAAGATCAACACTATCATTTACTTCATAAATAGCTTGTGTTCTATCAAAAACATTATATGGTTCTAGTGGATTATTACTATAACTACTTGTTCCTGAATTCCATGTAACATTATTTACTGAATTCCAACTGTCTTGATAACCACCCAAACGTTCAATTAATAATACTTCAGGATCATTTAATGTACCACCACTAGATAATTCTCTGATACGATACGGATCAGTAACAACTTTATTGCCACCAATGATACCATCACTAGAAAGTGCATAATCGATTTGTTTTTCAGAAAGAGATACTCCTTCGCCACTATTGTATGATTTATTCTTAACAATCAAGTCATGTGTTTCAAGAAGAGATACTGTTGAATAAGCCCAACATAATCCTTCACTACCTTGATTCTTATTTGGTGTTACAAAATTCTTTCCATTGTAACTACGCAAATCGAAACTTTCAGGAAGCGTCTCTCCTGCTTTTGCAACAGATCTATTATTACTATTATCAATTTTCTTAATGTTAATTGTATATGTCGTTACTGGAGGAATAACATTATATCCAGATTTATCAGTACTATCTAAGTATTCAATATAACTTGGATTTAAGTAAGCTTCTCCAGTTTTAGCATTCTTTTCTGTATAAAATATTTCTCCTGTTTTTTCATAATGATATTTAATAAACTCTTTAACTTTTGGAGATAAATAACTGTAATTCTTAGTTTCTAAGATTTCATCAATCGTAATATTAGTTATAAAACCAAAGCTAACGTTAGAGAACTTAACTACTAAAAGCAATATAATACTAAATAATATGATTAAACATTTCTTCTTCACTATACATTACCTCTATCATAAAAAATTATATCATAAATCGCGAAATTTAAACATACATAATATAAATATTATGTAAATTTTAAAAAATAATATTGTAAACAAAAAAGATTGAGTAAAAACTCAATCTTTAAAACCATTAATTTTTTCTATTACATCAATTGGATTAGTACAAGCATTCGCTTCATTAATTAGTTCTTTATTATCCCAACATGCTGGAATAAATAAAGTATTACAATTCTTAGCAAAATCTCTATCGATTATACTATCTCCAATATAGATAACTTCATCCATAGTACAATTTAATTTTCGACATAATAATTCCATACTATCAATGTTTGGCTTAGGTTTATCTACCATGTTTGATGTAATAATCTCTGAAAACATATAAATAATATCTTTGATGATCTCTTTTATTTCAATGATTTCATCTTCATTTCTTGATGTTAATATACTAATACCATATCCTTCGTCATAAAGTGATTTAATAATGTCTCTTATGCCTTTAAAACAATCCATATGACAAGAAGACATCTCTTTTTCCCACTCAACTCTTATTAGTTTTAAATCATCATCAGTTAGATTTAAACTCTTAAAGAAAACTCTAGTTGGTAGTGTTGAAAGTCTATGTACTTCATCACTTGATAATTTATAACCTTTAACTGTTTCAATTGCTTTTTTGACACTTAATATTTCGGGTTCAAAACTATCTACTAAGGTTCTATCAACGTCAAAAACAATGTGTTTAATCATAATACCACCAAAGGTATATTATCATAATTACCTTGATAAAACAATTTATAATATTTTCTTATCTTTTAATTCTTTTAGTGTTTTGTCTTCCCAACTAGAAGCTTGAACTTCAGCGATATGCGTTTTACCTAAGATAAGCATGCAGATTCTTGACGCTCCAATACCACCACCAATAGAGTATGGAAGTTCTCTTTTTACTATTTTTTGGTGATAAGGTAGTTCTAAGCGCTCGAGTGATTTGGTCTTCTCAAGTTGTGATACTAAAGACTTTTCATCTACTCTAATACCCATTGAAGTCATTTCCATCGCTTTACCAATAGCTTTATCATAAACTAACCAGTCGCCATCTAACTCCCAATCATCATAATCAGGGCTTCTTAAATCATGAGGAATACCTGATTTTAATTTATCACCAATACCAATTATGAAGACACTTCCCTTCTCTTTTGTAATTATCTCTTCTCTTTCTTTTGGAGTCTTATCAGGATACATATCTTCAAGTTCTTGACTAGTGATAAAAGTAATCGTTTTTGGTAAATCAATATCTATAAATTTGTATTTCTTTTTGATACAAATTACAGTTGCTCTTAACGCTTTATGAAGACTTCTTACTGTATCTTTTAAGTAATCAATAGTACGGTCTTCCTTACTTATTACTTTCTCCCAATCATATTGTTCAACAAACATTGAGTGCAAATCATCTACGATTTCATCTTTTCTTATCGCTTTCATATCTGTGTATAGTCCTGTATGAAGAGAAAAGCCATATCTACCTAGGGCATCCCTTTTCCATTTTGCAAGGGAATGAACGACTTCAAAACGTTCATCTCCTTTCATAAAACTTACACTTTTCTCTTTTCCTGATAACATGTCTTGTAACCCTGTATCACTTCTTACAAATAATGGACATGGTACCTTAACTAGAGATAATCTTGTTTCTAATTGTTTTTCAAAACACTTTTTAATCTCGCCAATAATTTTAATAGTTTCTAAATAACTTAATTCTTTTTTCATTTTAATAACCTTCTTTCTTTATTTATTTTTTTATAAATAAATAGATCTTTGTAGGTAATACCTATTTTATTTATTTCTATAAAATAGATATAAAATGAAATATAAAATATCTACTTTATAAATTGTCTTTTATTTTATTATTGCCATTATTATCATCTTCCATATGAATCACCTCACTATATATAAAAATACCCGTATCATCCTACAAATAAGGACGAATACGGGTATCCGCGGTGCCACCTTAATTATTACTAAAAAAACCATTATATAAATGGTTTGCTTCGTAATCTCTTTTTCAGTTCTAACAAACCTAGGGATATGATAACGGATCTCTTACCGGACTAGTCTACTAGGATTTCCCTTTCGGTAGTCTGCTCAGGAGTGTTCTTTCACTAAAGGTTATTGTTAGTTCACACTATACCTAACTCACTGTAATAACTTATTTAGTTACTTTTCTCCATCAATGCAATATAATTATAACATAAAATAAAGTTATAGTCAAAAATATAGACTATAACTTCTTAATATCGATTAACATTCTAGCGTGATAACCTTGTTTTTGATAAAAGTTAATTGCTAGTTCATTATAAGCAAAAACATCAACATGAACATACTCACAACCAACACTTTTAAAGTATTCTTCCATATGTTCCATTAAAGCTTTTCCAATACCTTTACTTCTTGCTTTTTTAGAGACAATAAGTTCTGTTATATCACCATATTTAGGGCATTTATAATCCAAGTAATCATATTCATCATACTTACCAATTATACCCATAATAACACCAATTGCTTTATTGTTTTCAACAGCGATAAAACATTTACCATTATTATTATTTACTTCATCTAAGTCTAGTACTGCCATCTTTTCACGATAATCTGGATGTAATTGATCAAGTTCATCTTTATCAATTGTTAAAATGTATTCTTCTAATTCAACTAGTAAGTCTTTAACATCTTCTAAATATTTATCACTATATTCGATTATTTCCATAAATCACCATTTTTCTTTAAGCATCTTACATATTTTATCGATTCTTTCATAAACTTCTTCATTTCTAAAGTTATTTTTTGCATATTCAAAAATAAGTTTTAGATTACTTGTAATACTTTCATTTACTAATTCTTTCATCCATGGTAACCTGGGCATAATCCAAACATGAAAATGACTATCATTTCGATCTTCAAAAATAACATCAAAGTCATCACATACTTTATTATCACGTAGGATATTTATTGTCTTATTAACAATACTAAATAGTTCGTTACGCATATCATCACTAAATTCACTTAGTGTTTTTATGTGACTCTTAGTAGCTACTACAAAAAATCCTTCAATTGGTAATTCCCAATCTTGTGATATTGTAAAATTCTCATCTTCATAAGCCATACAGCATGGTAGACTAAATTCTTTTCTAGCATACGCACAAGCTGGACAACCAGTATATATTAATTCTTCACCTTTATAATTTTTCATAAAATCTCCCTATCTATTTTTTCTAAATATTTCTTCGACAAGAAATGAACCTGCTCTAACACCCATTGCATGTAGTCTTCCATCTTCTAATAATACTCTTACTTCTTCTTTCAATTTTATAAATTCACTTTTCATGATTTCAAGAGAATATATTTTACTATCAATATCATTACTTGCAATATTATTTTTATTTTTACTCTCTTCTTTTTCCTTAAGAAGTTTTTCTTTATAAGCATCAATTACTTCAATCATGCTATCCAATTCACCTTCATGAAATCTATTTGCTAAAATACCATATGCCATACTAACATATAACATAAAATTATTAAAGTTATTGGAAAATTTCCTTATCTTTTTTACCGTCCATCTCAGTATATTATACGCTTCAACAATATTAGATTCTGCATAGGAAAACTCCTCCATGGAATCTTCGAATTTATAAACTTGATCATTAAAAACACAGTTTATTGGAAAATGACCATCACGTTTATATTTAGTCCAATAATACATAAACTTTTTAATATCAGGATATGTAGCAATTAAATTATAACTACGTTCTAGTTCTAATAAATCTAACTTAATGCTTTTTAATCCTTCCATTTGCGCTAAGATATTTGTTTTATTAATAGCATTAATACTAGTAATATCATGATTATCAACCATATCCATAAATTCTTCTTCTAATTTATCTACTCTTTCAAGAAGTTTATCAATCGTTGCTTGAATTATTGGAACATATTTTAATTCTTCATATAAAGCTGTTGTACTTGATAACAAATCTGCATCAAGACGAATTCCCATAAACTTACCCATTAAGTTTTGTTTATTAGGGCGAGATAAATCTACCTTCTTTAATAGTTTAGAAATCTTTTGTAGTTTTTGAACTGACGTTTTATAGAATTCACTTAACCCTATTTTAATAATTCCTTCGGTTATCTCATTTTGATTAAAAACAAAAGATTTATCAACTTCGGCAATGATACTCTTATCAAAATCATCATTTAATGATTTATTACTATCAAGACTAGATTTAATTTCTTTTGATAATTCACTTCTCATAACAACCTCACATTTTATTTTATCAAAACTATAAAAAAAAGACTAGTTATCTAGTCTTATAATATTTTTCTTTCTTGTTCTTTTGGATTCATAATTCTATTAATTATACTAAGATCATCAGAAAGTTCTGCCATATCATCCATATATTTTGAAGTTAATTCTTCACGTTTAGTAGTAAGTTCTTCAATTCTTTCATCGAATTTACCTTTCATCCTATCTATATAATGATTAAAATTTTCTCTTGCATATTTTTCCAAACAATAAGCAAAGAAAGGACTAACTTCTTTAAAAGTTTTATCTTTTTTTAATTCATCTGCCATTATCCTATTAAAAACACTCATAATGTCTTCATATGTACAATATTTATAATGTCCATATTTTTTTACTTCACAAAAACCATTAACAATTTTTTGGGGACGTGTACGGTTAACATCAGCATCATATTCTTTTTGATAAATATTATAATGAACTCTAAAATCATTTTCTGTTCCCATACTTATATTAGTTTCAAATATATTGCTGTAAAGATAATGTCGTGTATGAAATCTATATACCGAAACAGAGTCACCGGAAACTACTCTTATCATAATATCAGCTATGCGATCTCCTGCTGAAGATATATCCTTAACCGCTATTTTAATTCGATCATTATATGATAAGACAATATAGCCAGATGCTAGAATATCAACGGTCCTTCCATCATTTGCTTCAAAAAACAAAGTATATTTTTCATTCTTTACTAAACGTAATTCTTCATTTGTTTTTCGATCAAAAACCCTAATATTATTAAAGTCATCAGCATTTTCAATACGATATCCTATTTTCTCGATAATATCCATATAAGGATATGGTATATATCTATCTAATGTACTTTCCCATTGATTATCACGATCATTTCTTACTCTATTGAAACAAGGTTCATTAAATGCCATAAAACCTCCTATATAATTTTTCTTTGTTCTTCTACTTCATCAGGATTAATAAGTTCTTCTAAATTATTTATTTTTCTATCAAATACTGCTGAATCATCAACATATCTTTCGGTTATTCTCTCTTTTCGTAAGCCAAGCCTTTCTATTTCTTTTTCATGATCGCCTTTGTTTTCCAATTCTCTTACTTCTTCACTAACCTCGCCTAAATCATCAACATATTTGGCAGTTACTTCTTCTTTATCTTTAATAACTTTAGCAAGTTCATCTTCTAATTTACCTTTAAAACGAAAAGCATAATGAGTCATCATATTTCTAAAATATATGCTCAAAGAATAAGTTAATAAATCTCTAATTTCTTCAAGAGCGGGATCTTTTTTTAATTCTTCATCTATTATTTTACTAAAATATTCCCATGATTCTTCGAAATTGCAATAATAAACAGTCCCCAGTTCCTCAACATTACTAAGAATTTCTCCTGGAGTTGTTCGTTGAATAGAAGCTGATTGTTTATACTGACTAAGATGATATCCAGTTCCTTTTTTTTCTTCTTCACTAAAATGCATATTAATATCAAAAACATTATAATTATAAAAGAATTGATGTGTATCAAATGAGCATGTTGAAACACGAGAAGGATTATCTTTATTAATTACCCTGAATTCTACATTTCCTAATCTATCTGGAGTTTGTATAAGATGAATATCACGAACCGCAATTTTAATTCTTTCATTGTATGTTAAAACAATATAACCTGATGCCAAAACATCAACTGTTCTTCCATCATCTGCTTCAAAATATAGAGTATCATTCTCTCTCTTTAATAAATGTAATGGTTCATTAGTTTTTATATCAAAAACCTCAATATTATTAAAGTCTTCGATATTCTTAATGCGATAACCAATTTTATTAATAATGCCATAATAAGGATATGGATTGTATCTTCTCATTGTATCTTCATCGTGATGCTCTTGTTGAAATCGTACACTAACAAAACAAGGTTCATTAAATGCCATACTAACTCCTCATTATAATCATACTATAAAAGACTAGATTTCTCTAGTCTTCTAGTCTCTTTTAAATATAATTATGTAAACACTTTATTTATCAATTCGATAATTTAAAAATTCAATAGAATCTTTAAAAGTAGAATCTTGATAAATAAATCCAAGTTTCTCTAAAACTCTTATTGAACTATTATTACCTTTAACAGTATCTGCATATATTGTTTTAAGATTTAATTTACTAAAACCTAGTTCAATTATCTTTTTACAAGCTTCTGTACAATAACCATTATTACAATAATCACTATCAAAGATATAACCAATCGTTGCCGTATTATCATCATGAATATCTAATCCTGTAAAACCTATTTTAGTACCATCTAATAAGGTTACCGTTAATGAACTAGTACGACTTTCTTTTTTCTTTAAGAATTCGATTCTCTCTTCTTTAGTTTTATTTTTAATACCGCCCAAAAACTTTTGCGTTAGTTCTTGTTTATCCATTTTCATTATTAAATCAATGTCATCAACAGTAGTTTTAATAAGAATTAGTCTTCCGGTTTTAATAGGTATAAACATACTTAAATTATTCATTATTTATACTCCATGTTCGCTCATCAGATAATTTAAAATTACTATTATCATTCATAATTATATGATGTTTTTGAATATATTTATCTAATTCATCTTTTGTTATGTATGAAGCAGAATTAATAATGTTATCAATAGTTGATATATATAAATCACCTACTCCATTTATAAAAGGAATATGATCATAAATATATAAACAATCACTCATAAACAAATTATCATTACCATATTTCTTATATGTATCAGTATTATATTTACTTTCAAGTACCTCTATTAATCTAGATAAGTCACCACCATCATAGTAATTATCTTTATAGTCTTTTAGTCTTAATTCATCATTAATATACTCACAACAAGTAACAATATAATAATTCTTAGAACCTAATTTAATACGTTTAATAATATTCATCTAAATCACCAAATTTATTGTATCAAAAAAGACTAGTTTGTCTAGTCTTTTTTATTCCCATTCAATTGTTGCTGGTGGTTTAGAAGTAATATCATAAACTACACGATTAATATGACCCACTTCATTAACAATTCTTTTAGAGATTATTTCTAGTACATCATATGGAATATGATAGAAATTAGCTGTCATAAAATCAAGTGTTTTAACAGCTCTAATTGCTAACATATAATCATATGTTCTAGCATCTCCCATTACACCAACAGAACGAATATTAGTTAGTACTGCAAAATATTGATTAATATCCATATCAAGTTTATGATTCTTAATCTCTTCTCTTAAGATATAATCAGCATCTTGAAGAATCTTTAATTTTTCTTCTGTAATATCACCAATAATTCTAATAGCAAGCCCTGGTCCAGGGAATGGTTGACGATATACTAAATCCGGTGATAATCCAAGTTCAAGACCAACTTTTCTTACCTCATCTTTAAATAGTTCGCGAAGAGGTTCAACAATCTCTTTAAAATCAACATAATCAGGTAATCCTCCTACATTATGATGAGATTTAATAACTGCTGAAGAACCCAAGCCAGACTCTATTACATCAGGATATATTGTTCCTTGAACTAAGTAATCAACTTTACCGATTTTCTTTGCTTCTTCTTCAAAAACACGGATAAATTCTTCTCCTATTATCTTTCTTTTCTTTTCAGGTTCTGTAACACCAGCAAGTTTCTTTAAAAATCTATCTTTCGCATTAACTCTTATAAAGTTAACATCAGATCTATTTCCAAAGACCTCTTCTACTTCATCACCTTCTCCTTTACGAAGCAAGCCATGATCGACAAAGATACATGTTAAGTTTTTACCAACTGCTTTAGATAAGAGTGATGCTGCTACTGATGAATCAACACCACCAGATAGTGCACATAATACTTTCTTATTACCAATTTTATTCTTTAATTCAAGGATTTTATTCTTTGTAAAGGTATTCATCTTCCAAGTCTTTTTACATTTACAAACATTTTTAATAAAGTTATCAATAATTATTAAACCATTTTCTGTTTGATTAACTTCTGGATGAAATTGAACTCCATAAAAGCCTTTATCTTTATTAGCGATTGCTGCTATTTTACAAGTATTAGTACTTGCAATTTTTATAAATCCTTTGGGTAGTTCTGATACATAATCTGTATGACTCATTAAACAAGTATTCGTTTTATTTAAAGATTTAAATAGAATATTCTCATTATCAATCTTTACTTTCATTTCGCCATATTCTCTTTTAGTTGCACTAGATACTTTGCCGCCCAATGTATGCGCCATAAATTGCATACCATAACATATTCCTAAAATAGGAATACCTAGTTCAAAGATCTCTTTATCACACTTTGGAGAATCTTTTTCATAAATACTACTAGGGCCTCCAGTAAAGATTATTCCTCTGGGATTAATTTTTTTAATTTCTTCAATACTTGTACTAAATGGTTTAATCATTGAATAGACATTTAGCTCACGAACACGACGAGCTATTAATTGATTATATTGTCCACCAAAATCAAGTATTAAAATCACGTTTTCCATTATTCAACTTCCTTTGTTAGAACATCGTGAGCAGAACCTTCTCTAATACTAATATTAGATACTAAAGTAAATCTTGCTTTCTTATGGAACTCAGGAATGGTTGTTGAACCACAGTTACACATTGTTGATTTAATCTTATCAATCGTAACCATTAAATTTTCTTTTAAGCTACCTGCATATGGTATATAAGAATCTACTCCTTCTTCAAAAGTTAATTTATTCTTATTACCTCCTAAGTCATATCTTTGCCAGTTACGAGCTCTATTACTTCCTTCGCCCCAGTATTCTTTATAGAATGAACCATTCTTTTTAACAATCTTTGTTGGGCTTTCATCAAATCTTGCAAAGTATCTACCCATCATTACAAAGTCTGCTCCCATACCAAGGGCTAGTGTTATATGATAGTCATGAACAATACCACCATCAGAACATACTGGAATATATATTCCTGTTTCCTTAAAGTATTTATCACGTTCTTCACATACTTCCATTAAAGCACTTGCTTGACCGCGACCTATACCTTTAGTTTCTCTTGTAATACAAATCGATCCGCCACCAACACCAACTTTAATAAAGTCAGCACCAGCATCGGCTAGGTATCTAAATCCTTCTTTATCAACGACATTTCCGGCACCTATTTTAACAGTATCTCCATATTTCTTTCTTACAAATTCAATTGTTTCTTTTTGCCATATAGAGTATCCGTCTGATGAATCAATACATAGTACATCAACACCTGCTTTTAATAAGGCTGGGATTCTTTCTTTATAGTCTCTTGTATTAATACCAGCTCCTACAATATATCTTTTTTCTTCATCTAGTAGGGAGTTAGCATTATTCTTATGATCATCATAATCTTTTCTAAATACTAAGTATTTTAAGTTACCTTTACGATCTAATATTGGTAAACAACTTATTTTATGTTCCCATATCATATCGTTAGCTTCTGATAAAGTAATTCCTTCTTTAGCATAAACTAAATCTTTTTTCTTCGTCATAAATTTACCAATAGGATCATCTAAATTATCTCTTGAGATACGATAATCTTTATCAGTAACCATTCCTAGTACTTTTCCATTATCTGTTCCGTCTTCCGTAATCATAACTGTTGAGTGACCTGTCTTTTCAGTTAATTCTAATACTTCTCTTAATGGTGTATCTTCTTTAACATTAGAATCACTAACAACAAAACCTGCTTTATTCTTTTTAACAACTGAAACCATTTCGGCTTGATCTTCAATTGTTTGTGAACCGTATATAAAAGCAATGCCCCCTTCACGAGCTAGAGCAATTCCCATTTTATCTCCTGAAACGGATTGCATAATAGCTGATGCAAAAGGAACATTTAAACTGATTGCAGGTTCTTCTCCTTTCTTAAATTTAACAAGTGGTGTCTTTAAAGTAACATTATCGGGTATACAATCTTTGGTGGTTAAATTAGGTAGTAACAAAAATTCGCTGAAAGTTCTTGAAATATCTGGTAATACTTTTCCCATATTATCCTCCTTTTAAAATAATTTACCTTATTATATAGTTATTTTTTTTCTTTTACAATAGAAAATAAAAAAATACTACTATTTTATTTATAGTAGTATTATCTTATTAATCTAGTCTTTTCTTTTGCATATTATCTAATTGTTTATCTTTAATTTCTTTAGTTAAACCAAGTTTAAGTCCATCATATATTGTGTTATAGTCTGCATCAACGATCATTTCGACATCACGCCATGCAGGCCATGCAATATCAGCTTTAGATTCTCTTACAACATTACCTTTGCCATCTGTTTCTCTAAAGCCACCAACAAGGTTTTGAACATTTGCACATATATCTTTATATACTTCTTCAAGATTTTTTCTTCTTTCTTCTTTACTTGTAGAATACATAACTCTTTTGTAATAATCAGGTAGTTTCTTTAATGTTTCAAAGAATCTTCTATTATATTCTTCATCATAAGTAAATTTATGAATACCTAATTCGTAATATTTATCTTCATCAATAATAATATCTGGTGAGATATTACCCAATAACATTTGTTGAAAAACATAACATGTTTGAAGTAAGATACCTGATCTTCTAGTATCACCCCATCTATACATAGCATTATAGATTGTTCTTCGATCTTCCCATTTAAACCAATTGTTCTCTTCAACATCAAATGGTTCAAGATTCAAGAAATCGCCTGGAACATATTCTTCTTGTTCAATATCCATTGAATAAGGGAGATGTGAAGCAAAACCATCTACCATTGATCCATAAAGGGTTAATGATGGGTTACGAACTCCTCTTTCTTTATATTCATTAATATATGGTTCTTCAATAGCGTATAAATCTACACTTGTACTCTTTCTAACTATTAAACCATTATTTATATCACTCATAAATTCTCCTCTACTTTCATTATAATTGTATTATATATTATTACGATAATCAATTTACTTTGTAGTCTCTCCCATACTAATAGAATATTTATTAGGAATATAATCAAGATAATGTGTTTCATAATCAAATGTTTCTCCATTACTATATCCTTCTTCAACTTCATGTGATATATCTTTTTGATGATATATAAGAATTGGAATATTGTATTCTTTAGCAATAGCTAGTTCTTTTTCATTAGGTTCTCTATTTGCTACTAGAATATATGATGGTAAGATTAATTCATTATCCGTTTTATATGTTAATTCATTATATACTCCTGTTGTTCTTTTCATAAAGGTATCAACACTAGATAAGATACTTCGAAATTGTGGTTTTCCTACTTCCATTCTTCTTTGATTTGTTTGACCATCAAATGGAAGTGCTGAATAAATAGGTGCTTCAATATTACAATAACCAAAGACAATACCATCTAAGAAGGTATTCATATGATTATTATCTAGCACACTCATACATATACGATTATGCTTTTTAGCTCCCTCTTTATATTCATCAAGTGTTGGATAATCACTATCACTATGTACAATAAAATAACTGCGTTCAAGAGGTATATCAACATCAATTACTTTAACTCCATCAATATCTTTATAGTTACTAGAGTTTAAGATATCCGTAATATCTGTCTTTTTATTAATATCTTTACTAAAGATATTATGTGCTTCTCTTATTAATTCGTTAATATTTATATCACTTACTAAATCTAATGGATTACATTCAATATAGTCTTTTGTTAAGAATGAATATAACTTTATTAAATAGTGAATTTTTTCTTTCATTAATTTAAGAGCTTCTCTATTTCTACTTGCATATTCAATTAATGTTTTAAGTCTTAAAGTAATATTTCTACTATTATCGTTAAAACAATATTCACATAGTACATTCTTAACTGTTGAAACATCATACTTTTCATAATTATTTAATTCTACTGATAAAATATTTTTTCTTAAATCATATAGCGATGGATCCAAGTGAAGAATATTGATAACATTACTAAATTGAGGTTCAGTTACTTCTTTAAGAAGAATATTCATACCCTCTTCAGTATTAACAATCTCTTCTGCTTTAATTCTTAATTCTAGACTTGAATCAGGTTTTAAATCACATAATACACTTCTTTTTTTATCACTATTTATTTTATCTTCCATAGCGTAATAAAATGGTTGTAAATACTTGGGTTCACCAGTTTCTACGTTATAGTACGTTTTAGATTTTACAATATTTAAAATCTCCATATATGATGCTTTATCAAATCTATTTTGAATAATTTCATTTAATTCAATAGATAAATCACGAGAATTAATAATTTTTACAAATGTTGGTAAATCATAATTAATAAGTTTATATAAAAATCTTTGATCTGATAATAGTTTTAAAATACTTTCTTTTCTTATACCATCATTAGTAAGAACACTATCTAATTTTGTAACATCTATTAAACTATTATTAATTATACGATCTAATAAATTATTACTATTAAAAATATATTGGATCGTTCTTGACTTTACCATTTCATTATTATTTAAAACTTTAATAAAAGAATTGATAAAGTTGTTAGCTATGTCATTATTAAACATTAATGTATTAAAATCATTTTCATTTACAGTTTGTCCATTTTTACAAAATAGTAATACTAGTTTATCCATGTAGTTCTGACTAGTAGCTCCATTTTTAAATAATTCAACAAAATCTTTGCTACGTAATCCAACAAACATTTGTTTTAATAAATAATCGAGTAACCCCTCATCAAAGAATTCCTGTGCTGTTATATTCTCAGGTAGATTATTTACTTCATATTTATCATCATAGTATTTAATTCTTTCTTCTAATGACATACGCACCTACTATAAAGTTATTATATCATAAAAAAAGACTAATTTCTTAGTCTTTAAGCCTGTTTTACAGCTGCCGTTCTTTTTTCGTAATCTGCTATTTCAAGTTTCAATGATTCAAGATATGATTTTAAACTATCCATATCATTATTAAACTCACTTAATAATTCAACGACATCTTCTTCATCATCACCATTAATAATACTCTCTAGTCTATCTCTTTCATTTCTTAGATACTCTATAAACTTCTCTGAACCAGCAACATATATTACACCTTTTCTTGGCATAATAGCACCTACAGGTAAATCACCTATTTTATATTCTTCCTTAATATCTTCTATTTCTAATTTAATATTGGGATCATTCTTAAGTACATCTAAAAACATAATTTCAGATTCTGCTGCTTTGGGAATAAATCTTTCAAAGCCATCAATATATGGAGAAGTCTCTTCATCAGTAAATGCTCCATAATATTCTCCATCTTCACCTTGATATACTAATGATAATACATCTTGATCAAGATCAAAATAATTTATTACTCCAACTAATTTGTATTTTTTATCTTCTGGCATATTAAACTCCTTATCATCATTATAGCACGTAATAATTTTTTTTCATATAATAATTAAAAAAGACTAGTTTTCTAGTCTTTTTATTATTTTCTTAAAGAAGATACTCTATGTTCAGCATCAGCTAATTCATGTTCTAATTCGCCAAGATAATGCTCGACTTTATCTTCATATCCCTGAAATTCATTATTTATCAAATTGTTTTTAGCATCATTATCATTACCATAATAGATGGCTTCAAGATTTTCTTTATGTCTTTTAGTATACTCTAAAAACTTATCAATAGTACCAATATATATAGTATCATTACAAGGGCTTATAGCTTCAATAGCTAAATCACCAATTTGATATTCATCTTTAACATCTTCCATTATTAATGTTGTATTAGGATCATTCTTTATATCTTCAAATAATATTATTCTATCATTCATTTCTTTTGGAAAAAATCCTTGGAACGTTTCTATATATGGTGAATTAACATCAAATATAAATCCGCCGCAATAATCTCCATTTTCATCTAAAAATATTGGATATAATCTCGTTGGATGTACATCGAAATAATTAATTACACCTACAAGTTTATATTTCTTTTCTTCGTTCATTTCTTCCCCCACGGGGATTTATTATAATAGTGTAGTCTTTTGTTGTCAATTAATTATTAATATTTTTAATACCTACTTCAGGGATCATTACATCCTTTGGCGTAGCGATTATAAATTCAATTAATCTTGATACTTCTTTAGTATCTACACCATTAGCCATATTCTTTTCGATATTCATTTTCTTAAACATATCTGTTTTCATCATACCTGGCATAACATTAGTTACTCTAATACCATATTTAGCTACTTCATCTTGTAATGATTTAGAGAAACCTGTAACACCCCATTTAGATGCATTATAAACAACTCTTTCAGCTTTATGATTAATTCCTGCTTGAGAATTAATATTAATAATTAAACCATCTTTCTTTTCTTTCATATACGGGATTACAGCTTTAGAACAGTTAATTACACCTAATAAGTTAACATCAATAACATCATTAATACGATTATAATCATTAACATCTAATTCTTCTTGAATCCATAAACCGGCATTATTAATTAAAATATCAATATTACCATAATCATTATAGATTTCTTTAACTACCTCATCTACACGATTATAATCGCTTACATCACATACTTTATATTCACAGTTATATTCATTAGCAACTTCTCTTAATTTCTCTTCATTAGTTGCTAAGATAATAACATTATTATCTCTTGATAATGATTCAGCTAGTGTCTTACCTAGCCCATCACTTCCTCCTGTTATAATAATTGTATTATTCATATCTTCACTTCCTCATAATTTATTATAACTAAAAAGACTAGATTTCTCTAGTCTATTTTTTACCTTTAGGTACTTCTTTATTAACCTCTAATTTTTCTATTACATTACTAACATCTCTTAATGATTGCATACTAGATGGTTCTTTTACTCTATATAAAATTCCTAATTTATCTATTAAATCATATATTTCTGAATATGAACGTAAACTTCTTACTCTATCCCATAGTCCATCTAATGTCCTACGATCCATTAATAAAGCAAGTTTGTCATACACCATTTTTGATCTTTTACGCCATACTTCCATACAATCAACACCATTTTTACGGATTTCTGCCTCTATTGGCCATGGTATATAAGTTTCATTTACTAAAGCATGCATAAGTGAGAAAACAGCATATTCGGCAATATTAATATCGCCACCAGTTTTATATTCTATAGAAGTATTCACAATAGTATTTGTAATATCAGAACGATCATCAGGTTCATAATTAACCGTTAATGCTACCTTTTCCATTCCTAATTGTTCAGGGATATCATCAAGTTTCATACCTTCTATTTTTGATGTTATAGGGATATATATTGTTCTTGAACCTATTCCTTCGTCGGTTACTATTTCTTGAACTCTTAAATACAAATTTAATTTATCTAACATTGTTTATGCTCCTTATTTTAAGTATATCATATAAATTATATTATATAGAATATTACACGAATTATTGCCCATATAAAGCGCCAAAGTTTACATAGTGCTCGATAAAAGATACCATCTTTTTTACATATTGTAAAGTCATTACTAGTATTCTCTTCTTCAGAATTATCTTCTTCGATTTCCGTATCTGCTAATACACCTTTATTTAGTGCACATAAACTAAGTTCTCCTCTTTCTACAATATTATAATTTGGAAAACTATTAAAGAAACTATAAGTAACACCAAAGATACCTATTCTTATAAACGCTATCCCAATAATACTTATAATTATTAATCTCTTTTTAATACTATTCATATATCACCAATCTTAATTACATTATATCATTTATATAAAAAAAGACTATACTCTAGTCTTTTTTTAACACCTTCATCATCTCTTCTTCTAAGTTAACAGAAGACATTTCATCAATAAATTTATATATTATATCTTCATCTAATAATTGTAGTTTACCTTCTGCTTTTCTTGATAAAACATCACGAACTTGATATGGTATTGGAAACTTATATTTCTCTATTAATATTGGGGTAATAATATCATAATCATTATAACCTATTTTAACAGCGTCCATAATAGATAGATTCATAAGTCTCTTGTCATTTATGTATTCTCCAAAGAAATAATAATCGCATAATAAGTGTAGAAAATAAGCTCTTAAGAATGATGTATTTAGATTATTACTTTTAAAGAATAAATTAAAGTCTACTTTCTTCTTCATATATTCAATAATACTATCAGTCTTAGGACTATAACCAAAGTGATAACTATTCTTATCATCAGTTACTCCCTTAATATATTCTTTCATATTATCTAAATTTATATCAGGAGCAATAGTTCCTAACATAAATTCATCAATATTCTCTTCTTTATGATTTTCTAAATATTTTTTAGCAATTGCTAAATGCATAGCTAGACATGGCATAACAAACTCCTCTAGAGCATAATATCAAAAAAAAGACTAGTTTTCTAGTCTTTTAATGTTTTCCTTTAAAAATTTTTGCGATACCTAAGAATGGTTTTAATTTCTTATATACATTTTCTACTATTATATCAATATCAGTATCGCCTTCTAATAATTTATCTACATTTTTAGATATTCTCATATATTTTTCAAATAACACTTTTAATTCAGGATAATCAACAAATTTTGCTTCCATCTTATTTATGAATTCATCACCTCTTGTTAAAAAGTGACACATTTCATTACATTTTTGACATCTTTTAATAGATTCATTAATGCTTTCTTCAAGTTTATTACCATAGATTGTTTCACTTGTAATTTCATTTTTTAGTTTTTCAACAAAACTATCTAATGATTTACCTGCATTATGAGCAAGAATCATATAACTAATAATTGCTATATAATCATTAGCATCTGGATTTTTAAACAATCCACCAATAATTGTACAGAAATTAGCGATTATAGGATCTCCATCATCTTTGTTTGCTTTTTCATAATTAGATGATATTTGCCACAAACGATGTGTAAAAGTATCTTTAGCATCAATTTCTTGATCACCATAGTTTTCTTTAATATAGTAATCAATAACTCTAGCTAACATATATTTATATACGTCAGCATTCTCATTATCTAAAGCTAATGTTACACCCTCTTTAAGTGGTGGAAACGTACTAAAATATTGGTTTACATCTAACTCAATTCTCTTTCCTTCATGATTATCACTAGATGAATAAGTACGCGTACTAAGCGACATACCAATCATATTCTTTTTACAACTATTTAATAACACCATTTGTTTTAATGTATCATGGTTTTGTTTAAATAATTCAAACCATATATCACATTGTTTAAGTATTTCTTCTTTCATTTCACCATTTCCCCTTTGAAAACTCACTTATTATACCATATTTTCATAAATATATCAAATTTAAACCCAAAATAACTATGTAAATAATACGTCCACACACTATTTATAATCATAAAAAAGTATATAATAAAGACTTGTATTGGAGAGAAACAATGGAATTTAATTTTTTAGGAAGAGGCGCAGCCTTTAATACTAGCGAAGGAAATACTTCAGCATTCTTTATCGATGATAATCGTGATTTATACTTAGTTGATTGTGGTGAATCAACATTTGCTAAAATGCAAGAATTAGATATGTTTAAAGACATTAATGATATTCATGTAATGCTTACACATACACATTCAGATCATGTTGGAAGTTTAGGATCTCTTGTAATGTATTCTTATTACATATTAAGAAGACCATTAAATATCATTTTACCATCACATCCTATCCAAGATGGTTATCTATTAAATATTGAAGATATTCTTAATGGTTTTGGATGTACACAAGATATGTATGTATTTCGTGATCAAAGAGAATATGATAATAAATCAAATATGTTTAATAGTATTCGTTTTGCTGAGACTAAACATGTTCCTGAAATGAAGAGTTATGGTATCGTATTTAATACTAATGATGGCGTTGTTTACTACTCTGGTGATACTAAAGATACAAGTAATATTGAAAAGTTAATAGCAAGTGGTAAAACAATTGATAAGATATATGTTGATATGACTAATTTAGATTATCCAGCTAATGTTCATATGTTTGTTGGCAAATTAAATAGTATCATTCCGCCTTGTTTAAAAGAAAAAGTATATGGCATGCATGTTAATAATCCTGCAACGATTGAAATGGCTGAGTATTATGGCTTTAACGTTGTATCTAATGTTGATGATAGTTATCCAAGACTAAAAAAATAATAAAAATAAAAAAGACTAGATTTATCTAGTCTTTATTTATTTCTGCAACAAGTCTTCCTCTTACTTTGCCTTCTTTTAATTGTTTTAATCCTTTAGCAATATCTTCAAATGGGATTGGTGTTAATTCTGGATCCAATCCTTTTTTATAGAATTCATAAACACCAGCAAGATCCTCAGGAATACTTCCAATAGATCCTTTTAATGTTACTTGGTTATTAATCATTGTTATTGTATCTAATTCAAATTCTGAAACACCCATTCCGACAAGAACTACTGTTCCACCAGTCTTAACAGCTGCCGTTGCATCTTTTGTTGTTACACCAAAGCCTGCATAATCGACAATTAAATCAGGGCGAACATTTTTTAAATCTTTAGTATCAGCATATACTTTTTTACATCCTAATTTTTTAGCTAATGCTCTTGCATGAGGATTAGTATCAACTGCATATACTTCGCATCCTGCAAGTACACCCATTCTAGCAGCAAATTGGCCTAAGCCACCAATACCAATAATACCTACTTTCATACCTTTTTTAGCTTCACCTTCCGTGAATAATGCATGGTATGCTGTAGCACCTGCATCAGTAGCTGCTGCTCCTTGAATAAATGATACTCCCTTTGGGATACGTACAATACTTGATGCTGGAACTCTACATTTAGTAGCATAACCACCATCATAAGCATATCCAATAGCAAGTCCTGTTTTTGGATCAATAGGACAAACGCCAACTCTATCTCCTACTTTAAATCCTTTTACCCCTTTACCTATCTTTGTAATTACACCTGCACATTCATGTCCAAAAATAACTGGTGCCGCTGTAATTAAACTCATCCAACTAGCTTGTTCCAATGCTGCTACATCTGAATGACATAATCCCGCAGCTTTAACATCAATAACAACCCAACCTTCTTTTGGTTTTGGATCATTTTTTTCTATTAACTTTGGAGCTACATGAGTTTTAGTAAATAACCATCCTTTCATATCACACTCTCCTTACAATAATAGTTTACCATAGATTATTTTTATATATTACATTAAGATTTTATATATCTTATAATTTTGTAAATAATTGTAAATAAAAAGACTAGTTATCTAGTCTTTTATTTTTTTAATGATGGGGGTAATATTTCCCATGTTTCGTTAAAAGCATCGAAATCAATACCAGTTACTTTACCAGTATCAGGATCTTGTTTTAATGCAGCTCCAGCATATAAGAATTGATGTTCTCCTTTGCCCCATGCATCTTTAATACAAGTTGGTATTGAAATAATCCTTGGTAATACTTTAGCTGTTTTAGTACTTTTTACTATTACAGCTTGATTACCATTAACTTTATGTAACCCTTCAATTATTTCATATCCATAACTAGTTATATTATCAAATTTCCATGGCTTACCATCTTCATCTCTTGGAACATATTTATCATCTTCATTATTACAAAATATTGCATCTCCAGATTTTGTTACATATGTTGACTCTATTTTACCTTCTTTATTCTTAGTAACTATTTTCTCATTACCATTTGCTTTTAAAACAAGTGTCTCTTTACATTTTCTACCTACGACAGCATCTTTAAAATCAACAGAAGTAGTATCTAGCACTTGGCATATTATACCGTCTGGACTTTCAATATATTCAAAAAGATAATTTAAACCATTAAACCCATTATCATATAATTCATCATATGTATGGTTACCCCAGAAACGGAAACCATTTTCGTTTGGTTGCAGTAAATCATATTCTACACGGAATGGCTTTGTATATTCCATAAACGTCTTTTTTATTGATTCTGATCTTTCTTTTTGTACTTCATAACTTTCATTGTCGCCTAATATACTAAGTACTGCTACCATTGCTACAGCATTTCTTTGTTTTCCGTGAACACCATCAAGATGAACATTTTGATGTTTTGTTTTCTCTGCCACGAATCCATTTTTTTCGAAGTCTTGTAAAGCTTCAATAAAATCACTTGCTGTTAATAATTCTATACCTCGAACTAACTTAATAAATTCTATAGCATAGTCTTCTTTTATACTACTTAATCTCCAGAAGATACCATATAGTTGTTTAGCATTAAGATCATAATCTTTTACTCCACGTCCACTATAAAATTCACTACGAGCAACCATATTAACAGCATGTAATAAATCATCTGCTAAATATGGATGAGCCTTATGATATGCTTTAAGGAATGTTTCAGCACCCTTACTTTCTAATTTATATACATATTCCATAAATAAATCAATCGTACTTCTTCTTAGGTTAGAGATGATATTATTAAAATCGCTTGCTTCTAATTCACCAATTTTATGAACACCTTTAACTTTTTCTTGTAATTCTTTAATCTTTTCATAATTGGAACTATTATAACTTAGATTATTAACAATATAATCTTTAAAGAAATCTGATAAGTATTCAGAATTCATAAAATTTGTAACTACTAATGGATAAGTAAGATCATGATCATCATCCCAATAATGATAACAAATTCTTTTTAAAAATTTAGCATCAAGATTTCTTTCTACAATATCACCATCTAAATACTCTGCGCCAATCAATGATTTATGAGCTTTAATAAAATCATCAACATTTTGCATTGTATCAATGCTCTTTACAAGATTTTCAAATTCTTCTTTTTTAATTCTTTTAGCCATTGTTCCTCCTATAGTGTCTTTTTATTAGTAAGAGCATCTTCTAATAAACTTATTCTATCTTCATAACTTAATTCTTCCCAATTATATGGAAAGGGATTAACCTCTTCTTTGTGTGATTGTTTATATAATGTTTCTAATGTTGCATATCTTAAGAAAGCATTAGGATCAACATTAATATTCTCTTTTATTTTATTATATATATTATCAGTATTACTCATATTACCTATTTACCTTTCTCTTCACTAAAATGATATGATCCTACAATTTGGTCATAATAATTACTCATTAATTCAATAAATTCATTACCAAATAGTTCTCTTATCATTTCCATCTTTTCTGGATGAATACTACAAATTTGATAATAATTTGCAAAGTTTTCTGCAAAACGAGCATCATCTCTTCCTTTATAGTAATCTATATCATGACCATAGACGCCTTTATGATTTCTAAGATAAGAACCTTCATAAATAGAATCTATAATATCACTTACCGATCTTATCCATGGATAGTATGTTTCAATATATATTCTCGCCATATCTTCAACAACTATTTCTTTGAAACTTTTAATATATTTTTCTTTTAATTCACTTGATGCATTATTTTTAATAAATTCAATATATTCATGAGGAATATTAAGCGTCGGTAATATTTCCTCAAAATTGAAATTATTAAATAAGTTTATAAAGAACTCGTCTTCTTCAAGTCTCTTATACATTTTTTCTTTAACCGCATCTTGAATCTTTTTAATTTCATTATAAAACTTTTCAGGAATACCTCTTTTATCTAAATCTTGTTTTACTCTATCCATTATTTCATGGAAGTTATCTGGTACATTTGAATTATCTAACATATCATGGATTAAATGACCTGTTTCATGTAATAATGTCCCAATATTTAAACCTTCTTTATCAATAACAATTGTTTTAGGACCTCTTTGATAGCCACTTCCATTATTTTCACCATATGTATCTTCTCTTGAATAATAATCTGTATCATCCGCTAATAACTCTTTAATTCTTCCTGTTTTTATTAAATCTGTTATTAATCTAATTGTTGTTTTTGCTAAAACAGGATTTCTACTATATACTTGATAAAAACATTTAACATATATATCTTTTAAATATTGATATTTGGGATTGATAGATACTACTTCATTAAATACACTCATTAAGTCATTAAATTCTTCATCTACTTCTTGTGTATTATTCAATTCATCTACTAGATAATTACCTTGTTCATACATTGTCATTTTACTAATAGTAGCTTTACCTAATACTTTATCAGCAATAATATCTTTTAGTTCTTGATAATTTAATTCTTCCGCTAATAATTTAAATTTATCAATCATCGTTGCATCTATTTCATTACGATTATTCTTATATTGTTTCATATATTCTTCAAATAATCTAATAACAATATATTTAATGTTGTCTACGTTATCTATAGGACGACGACCACCATCTTTAGTAATTAAATAATTAATAGAATCTATGCCCAATAAATTAATAATGTTTGGGCATACATCAAAAATAGAAATATTAACACTACCCAACAGATCCATTGTCTTATATATATGTACTGTACTAATACGAACACCTAATGATTCTAACGTTTTATAATACTCAGCAAATTTTTCTTTCAATAACTCTATCGTATAATCATGATCTTCTTCAAGCGCATCTTTTAAGTCATCTTTTGAAGGAAATACATATGCATTATAATATGAACAAATATCTTTATGGAACCTTGATCTAAGATAATAAGGGACTTTATCTAAAATACCTTTTAGATAATTAAAAACTAATGGATTTTCTATATTAGCCATTATTAAATCAATGATACACGCATTACCATAAATTTTTAGTGATGAAATTTTAACATATTCAGACTCATTAATTAATTCTTGAATAATATCTAAGTCCTTTTGAGTTAATTCTTCGAATGTTTGAAATTTTTTACCTAAGATTTTAACTCTATCATCAACTTTTGGAATACTATCATCATAATCACCGTAGTCATCGAAATCATCCATATTATCCCTATCCTATGATAACATTATATCAAAAAAGACTAGATTGCTCTAGTCTAATAAGAATTATTTAAAGCTAATTGACGATAATAAATCTGTAATAAATTCTTTAGTTGTTGTATCTTTTCCACCCAATAGCATAATATATTGTTTATCATTGTGAAGAAGATGAATTTCTTTAATACCATTATTCTCTGTATGATAATTAATCATATATCCTTTAAGATCACCACTTATTAAGACAATATTATCAATATTAAGTGCTAAGATATTTGCTGCAAAAGAGTTTAATAGATAATTAACTCTCATTCTTTTATTAAGTGTAAAGATATAATTACCAAAATAATAGTTTTCTTTAATATATTCTATTAAATCAATATCATTCTTAATATCATGTCTATCTAAATAACTTTTCGTTTCATCATTGGTTTTAACAAGATTACCACTTGTTTTATCAAAATCAGCATCTAGTGATTCTTTACTTAAAATATGAACATATTGATCTAATGACGTAAGTGAATAGAATGCTATTGGTGTCTCACCATCATATTTTATTTTATAACTTGATTCCACCTTACCATCAACATAATCCCTAAAATGATTAGGTACTACTATATCATCAACAATAATCGTATCCCCATTATATTCTTTTTTACTAATATCTAAAGTATCATTAAATATTGTATCTACTTTAATATCTTCTTTATCATAACGATATTTATTGATCATCATTACTTTATGACAAAGAAAGAATAGTACACTAACTATAATCCCAATATATACTACTAAATATTTATATTTCTTAGCTCCTTTAACATCCTTATCTATTTTCTTAACCATTTTATTATCTTCTTTTAAAAGTACATCTAATGATATATCATAATCATTACTAATTTTAACAAGAGTCTCTAAGTCAGGGTAACTCTTACCATTCTCCCAATTTGAAATAGTTTGTCTTGTTACATAATACTTCTCAGCAAGATCATCTTGAGTAAGATTTTTTTCCTTTCTAATTTTTGCAATACTTTTACCTATTTCCATATTTCGCTCCTTCATTCAAATAATAGTATTATCATGATAAAATGTCTAGCAAAAGATATTTGCTACCAATAATACTATGCGTAATTATAACACAAAAAAACTAGATGTTTCTAGTCTTTTTTATTAACGTTCTTAAACCTTGTTTGGGCTTATGAGTTTCTTCATATATTTCAAAGCCATACCTCTCTAATGCTTCTTCATATACTTTAGCAATAAAAGCTACACGATAAGCATATTCTGTTACTGGGAATTTAATCTCTATACCAACATCTTTCATAGTATTTACTACATCTACTCCCATACATTCAAGAAGTCTTGATGAAACGTAATCTCTTTTATCAGGATTTTCCTTAAAGAATTCACAAATAGCAAAATCATTATCTTTTATTGCTGTTGGTTGCCATACTCTAAGATTTCTTATTTGACCTTCTGCTAAATCAGGTCTCTTCTCTCTTCTTTTATTAAAATGTTCTTCTAAATTATACTTAGTTACAACCGCATATACATCACTAATATCAAATATTTGATCATACATACAAGGTATATTAGGTGGACAAGTTGGTAATTTACCATAATTTGGGCATCCATTTTTATGCCCTTTATATGGTCTTATACACATACTACGTGGTGATAAACATTCACTTAACTTAGAACATGTAAAACAATCACCTTGAACACCTTCTTTAATAATACACTCTGGATATATTACTATTGGATTTACTTTAAATACTTCTTTTTCCATAATATCCCCCATCAAGTTGTTTATTATAACAAAAAAAACTAGATTACTCTAGTCTTTTGTGCCCTTTGTTAAGACTTTTACACGTACATTCTTTAACCACTCTAGATATTCTTTTCTCATACAAATAGCACATGGTCTATAGCCTGCACTAATAGCTGTTTCTTCATCTTTAAAGAATACTCTATCTTGAACGTAATAACCTTTTTCTATCCATCTATTTGCTGATGGACAATCAAGTCTTCCATATATTTTAAGTCTTTTATTACCACCAAGCATACCTGGTGTAGTACTTAAATATTCATTACCATTCTCATCAATTAATTTATATAATTTGTCCATATTATTTATCTTTATGAGAATATATTGATCTTTTTACTAGTTCTTCACCTTTATCATTTTTAATGCTAAAGATTCTATCATTACAACTATCCCAAACTATTCCATAACTTCCTTGTTCAACATATAATGTATTTCCTTTATCTGTTTTTATTACAAAGGTATCTATACAGTCTGATTGTGAGTAATAATCAGATGGCATACCCTTTGGGCAATAAGTACGCCAACTAGATTTTTTATCAAGCATCTCAATTGGTTCGCCCATATCTAAATCATCTTTAATATATTTTTTTACTTCACACCATACACTTGATAAATTCCATGCTCTTTTTAAGTTTTCCCAAAATACTTTAATTTTCATAATATCCCCCTAAATACGGGTCATATTATACTATTTTTTTATCATTTAGTCAATTTTTAGAATAATGATATTTGTTCATTATCTTTTATTTCTTTTTTATAAGCTTTAATAATATCTTTCATATTATAAAGAATTCCATATTTATCACATTCAGTTGTTAATACTTTATATAATCTTTTATAATCAGGTACTGGACAATTATAGCGCTCTCCATAGTATCTTTTATATTTTTCTTTTAAGCCAGGGAAATACTTATCAAGTTTTTCATAATAATAATCTCTTTGATTCTCTCTTAAAGTCATTCCCATAAAACTTTGAATGAATTTAGCACCTGATAAATGCGCAAGTCTAACAAGTTCTTTAATATCTTCTTCATTATCTTCAATAAATGGTAATAACGGGTTCATCATAACACCAGCAAATATTCCATTATCTGTTAATTCTTTAATCGCTGCAAACCTTTTAGAAGATGGACATACGTGTGGTTCTACTATTTTTGATAAATCATCATGTGGCGTTGTTATTGTAAACTTAATAATGACATTATTCTTGGAATTAATCTCTTTTAGTAAATCTAAATCACGAAGTATTAAGTCACTCTTTGTATCAATAGATACACCAAAATTATATTTAGAAATTAATTTTAAAGCACCTCTTGTTTGTTCATATTCTTTCTCAAGAGGATTATAAGTATCAGACATAGAACCTATGCCTACTACTCCATGATCTTTCTTCTTTGATAATTCATTTTCTAAAATTAATAAAGCTTTTTCTTTTCCTTTTGGAACATCAAAATTATCTATATGATAACAATTACTTCTACTATCACAATATATACATCCATGAGAACAACCCCTATATAGGTTCATGTTGTAATCTACACCATACCAATCGTTGCCATATTTAACTTTAGACATTATTGTTTTAGTTTTAATAAATTCCATGATAACTCCTGTTAGTATTATATCAAAAAAAAACTAGATTTCTCTAGTCTTTATCTTCGAGGATTTCTTTCACCCAATATCTCATGATAAGGTTGACTTAACATAGCAAATTCACTTTGCATCGTTGCTGCATTTGCAAATAATAAATCTAATGATTTCATTAAGTCATTATATTTAACTAATTCTTTAGCATAATGTTCTTTTACTCTTGTAAGAAGATTTATAGTATTGCGGAAAGTACGACTACCATTTGATATTAAAGTACTTATAGCATCATCAAGTAGCGCAATTTCTCTATTTAAGGCATCAATAACCTTTACATCTCTATCAAGATGACGATATTTTCCTTTAATTTGTTTATAATGAGTCTGAATAGCAGCAATTTTACTATGCATATCAGCACCTAATCTATCTAATCTTTCACTATCTCTAATAGGAAGTATAGTGTTTAGTTTTTCTTCAGTTACTTGTTTATGTGTAGTTTCCATATCACCAACTGCAAAGTTTAAACTTCTTAGTTTATCAGCATAACTTCTTTGAGTAGCTAAAGATACTTTTTCTTTTTCTTTTACTAGACTATAGTTTGCTTGTTTAGCGATATAACGTAAATCACTAAATAGTGAAGCGAATGTCATACTCTTACCTTCTTCACCAACGAATCTATTATCGCCAATACGCATTTTACTAGCTTTATATTTATATAATGATTTACCTCTTAATCCATCAATATCTTGTTCAACTTCTTTACTCTTCTTTTCAGCAAATGCCTTTAAATCTTTCTCAAAAAACTTTTCAAACGATGCTAATAAAGTTTGATTTACTCTATCTATTTCAGGAATACCACAACTTTCTTCTGCAAGTTGTGCAACAGAGGCTGGCTTTTTAAATGTTGGTGCATCCCATAATCTTTGTTTATATTTTTTAACAATATCTTCAACAGTTTCAAGAAAGTCTACTGTTCCTACCATAGCACGATATTCTGTTTTACGTGCTTCATGTTCCCATTCAGCACCCCAGATAGCTTCTTGAGCACCACTTACAATACCCATATTAATATTTGGTTCTTTCTTACCTTTTTCACGACGGGCTTTTTTATAAGCAGATCTTTTTGATCTTATATAATCTTTTTTATCCCCCAATCTAAAACGATCTACACGATGACCATATGCAGTAAATTGTTCTAAATCATCTAATAGTTCATACATTAGATGTTGCCCATCAGATAATTCACCTGTATATTTTCTATGATTATCTTTTGTGTAATATCTATCTCTAATAAATTTCATTCTTTTTGCAAAACCTTCGCTTCTTAAATTCTCATAATATGCCATGATACCACCTCTATTATAATTCTATCATGGCATATTATTTATATTCAATGAATGCAAGAAAAAACAAGATAATGATTTACATTATCTTGTCATCTTATCTATGTCTTCCTATTCGCTCTTCACGTAATCTATCGTATTGTTCACCTTGGATATAAATTACTTTTCCACCAGGTGAATTTATCCTAGAGGGACTATATCCAACAATAATAACATCATATTTTTTATAGGGAACTTCTTTAAGCAGTATTATATCATGAAAAAAGACTAGTTTTATTAGTCTTTCTTTACTTTTTCATTTATTAAAAGATATGTTTCACGAGAACCTTTTACTAATGGTTTATCACTATTATTAGCAAAATACTTTTCTAGTTCAGCACGTATATCATCCTTTTTAAATTCAATATTATTAATAGAATAATACAAGTATAGATATACACTTACTGCTTTTTCAAATTTACATAACATACCAACATATTGATATAATTCAACATCATAGATTTCTTTAATGCCATCTATATTATCAGTTCTTAAGTAAATATCAATTAATGATATTTTTAGATTATTCTTTGACATTGCTGATAATTTATTTTTATTACTATCAGATAAACATTCATCAATTAATGTTTTAGCTTCTTCATATTTCTTCTCTTCAATTATTTTTGATATATAACATATCATCATTTCCATATCAGATTTATTATTAATATTTTCAGGTTTATAAACTAAATCATCAGGGATATCTTTTAATTCAACACCTTTTTTCAATAATCTTTGTATTTTAAAGAGTTTATTTAAATTAGTAACATAATTCTTTTCAGTTTTCATTCTATATAACTTCATACCATCTGTTTCTACACCTGTAATTGTTTCATATGGTATTAAATTAGATATACCAAAGCCCAAATTCATAGATATCATATAAAGCGCCGTTAATAAAATGTAAGTATTTCCTCTACCAAATATTGCTACAATGATAAATATTATAGTTAGAATAAAGTTTACTGAAGGTCCACCAAGACAGAATCTTTTATATTCAATTTCTTTTAAATCTTGTGGAAAATCCATAATACACATGCCACCTAAACCAGAGGTTAATCCTTTAAATTTGAATTTTATTTTATTATTTTCTTTATATATTGAAAATAGTAAGAAATTATATTCTATAAGTGTTCCCCTATTCTTTGTTCCCATAATTAAGTGACCTAATTCATGTAGAACAATTGAAACTAAATATGCTACATAAAATAGTATCATTGGAATCAAAAGACCCTTTAAAATAAATTCTCTTTCGTTATCTAATTCAAAGTTTGGAAGCATTCCCATAGTAACCATTAATATACCTGGAACAATTAATATTAAAACTATTTGAATTATTGATCCAATTGTTCTATTAAATTTGAAATTTTTTTCCATATTATCACCAACTTTAATTTAATCACAATTTATAATCTTTGACAAATAAAAGACTAGATTTCTCTAGTCTTTATTTCATATTAATCATCCATTAAGATTATCATATCAGCTAGTGTACCTTTGAAGAATCTACCTGGTTGATTATTGCTATCAAAGAAACCACCAAAGGCAACATTTGTTGTAAATGGTTGATTTAATGTCCAACTACTTTGATTAATCGTTGTATAAACTTGACTTGTAAATCCTTGATATGAATATTGCATTGTAATTACACCATTTTGTCTCTTATATACAAACTCAATAGGCACATGGCTTGTTGCAATACCACTAGTAGGAACTTTTATTGAATTTCCTCCCCATCTATAAGATGGATTTATAATATTAATATTACCATCGAAACGAACATTGAATCCAGGATACTTATTATTAGATTCATCTTTAACATTAAACAATGTTGGTTGAGTAGGAGATACACTAAAAATATCACTATCAACTGATTTAAATGTAAATCTAATTTCAAAGTCTTTATTAATGTTAGCAGTACTAAATACATTAACACCAGTATCTATAAATGTTGTTGCTGTTCCATTAAATACTGCATCACCAGAATGATTATATTCAATCTTCCACCAGTCTACATATAGTGTTACAACATCATTATCAATAATACTTAAGTCTCTAACAGCTTCTTCGTCATCATAGTGCGTTCCAGAGCCATCAGCTGCAGTATTCCATCCTTTAAATACATATCCTGTTCTTGTAAAGGCATTTTGTGTTAATGGTACTGCTGGATCACTAATAGTAAATTCTTGATCTTGCATTGTTCCAGTTCCACCATTTGCATCAAAATGAACATAGAAGTGTTCTGGTGCAATCCATTGAGCATATAATGTAATGTAATCACCATCTTGACCTAAATCACTAGTAATTTGATATAAATCAGGATAACTTGTTCCAGTTCCATCAGGAGCAGTATTCCATCCACCAAATGAATGGCCTGCCATAGAGAATAGATTTGCATCAAGTGTTGGTGTTTGACCTAAATTAATTTTTTGATTAGCCATTGTACCCGCTCCACCATTTGCATCATAGTGAATTGTATATGATGGGAAGTCTTTAAGTTCAACTCTCATGCCAGATAAAGTACCCTT
>JAEEGL010310361.1_pt1 | contig 73683 bp, 108 predicted proteins | sample 9134231 | NCBI WGS metagenome assembly JAEEGL01 (sample SAMN16246548, study PRJNA631951) | gut metagenome | biome: gut microbiome; feature: rumen; material: fiber-attached | host: Bos | place: Iran: Karaj | collected 2018-10 | reverse complement strand
GCGTCCATCCACTGTGTAGCGTTTGCCGTCTACCTCTAATTCCACTTGCCGCTTTGAAATCCAGTTGTTGTGTACCTTGATGCACGGCATAGCGGGTTTTGAATAATCTTCAAGCTGGCAAGTCACTTTAATCATCATGCTCCTCCCTCATATTCGCGTCGTAGTTTTGGTAGTAGTTGTAAAACTTGTTTTTCGCCAGTTCGCAAGCGCGGTCAATTCCTCGCTTTGCTATCTCAGTCAAATATAAACGAATAAGGCGTTCCGTTTCGGGATGAAAATGCCGCCCTTTACTCACCTTGTCAAAGTAACGGAGCGGTTCTTCCTGCGTCCATGCCTCTTTACTGTATGTCATTCCCGCTGCAACAAAGTCGCACATCATTTCGATGACATACTTGTACGGAATCCGCGCCGGGATTGGCTCTCCATTTTTCCCAAAATCCACCCAGTATTCCCAATGATGCGGATTGTGGCCTTTATGGTGCATCCATGCTACAGAGTACCCAACAGCATCTTTTTCTGCCTCGATTGGGCTTCTGTTCCCTTGGAAGTATCGAGCAGAGGGCAGAAACTCTGTCGCGCTAAATTTTGACAAGTCATGCGCCATGCCTTGCAACGGGTAACCGCACTTGCACATCAGGCAGAATACGATCCATCTGTGCTTCGATATTGTTTTTAAGTGTCTCCAAGCAAACGAAAACTTCATGATTCACCTTTCCCCATAAGCGCAAAAATAATCGTCATCCACGGGAAACACGCATCCTGCCCTTTCAAGCTGACCGCAGTCGCACTTGTGGTCTTCGGGGTCGCGATGGTGGCAATCCTTGCAGTACACCACTTCCCGCACATCAGCGGCGGGGATGTCGTGTAATCTCGCGGCGATATCCATGCGAGGGTAATCTTTGTCAATATCGCCCATAAGCACTTCATCTATTGCCACATCGCGTTCGATGTATTCTTTCTCAGCCATTACTCGCCCTCCTCTGCCGGGATGATGGTGGGAGCAGCTTCAATATCTCGATAGATTTGATGCCCCATCGCTCTCGCGCCAAGCCTCCAAGACAGGGCGTTGCTATCTTCATTCGGGTATGCTTTCTCTTGCGTGGTAATCCAGTTCAGCACTACTTTGGCAAGCTCGTTCAAATCACCCAGCCTCCCATGCGGCGGGATAGGAATGGCTTGCGCTTCTCCTAATATGTTTTGCGTGTTATCTGCAGAAACTTTCAAAACTCTGCCACTTGGAAAAACAATTAAAATGTGCCCATCTGTCGGCATCTCCATGTTCTTGATTAAAACGCTCATTCCTGATACCTCCAGTAATTTGTCTTTGAACTCTTATCCCAAGTATCTCTCAGGACATAGTCATGCTCAGACCATTCGCCATAGACATAAGAAGAGCTAAGATTTGAAGGATACCTTCCGTCATGCCAAAGTTTTAGCTGCTCAATAGCAAGAGACACATCATTTTGTCTGATTGGATTAGATTCGTTATAAAACATCCACTGATCCGGTTGTTCTATAACTTCTTTAACCGTATTAGGATAATATGGAGAGTCAACACGCATGAGAATATTCCACAGCATACTTAATTTCATCTGTTTTGTGCTCATAGTGCCGATAACTCTTGCTAAGTAATCTGCTTCCATCCTGATCTGTCTCTGCAGATACTCGTCCTCAGTCGGTGTATTAGCTGCTTCGAGGTCTGCTATATACTTATTGATTCTGGTTTCATACTCGATATCGTACTTTTGAGTAAGCGCATTTGTTACTCTTGCTTTCGTGATACCGGAAGCAATAAGCCAGATCATAAGGGTCCAAAATATAAACGAAAGTACAACGATTAACAGAATGCCGTATTTACGCATAAATGCTGTATCAAGAATACTACTGCGTTTTGCTACGTGTTTTGCCGGAAATATAAACCCACTTAAATTGCTCATATTAGTTGATCTCCTTTTTAGTTTTTTCAAGATTGTTAAAAAAGTCTGCCCAGGTCACATCAATATACTTGCAATCTTCTGATTTATTGATGTAACTAATATAGTTTTCAAACAAATCATCATCTTCATCAAATTGCTCAAGACACACTATCGACGATGGAATATTGTATAGGCTTAGCTCATCTCGCACATACTCAAAATATCCAGAACTATAGTATCGATCATCAGTGTCGTCCCAGTAATCGATCGCCAATGCTTTGTACACGCATTCGGATGCTGTTTTTTCGAATTCTGCTGGCACTAATACAATAACGTCCAGCCATGAATTTATTAATGCGTGATACCGTATAGCCGCGTATTTGGGTTCATTGTTTGCCATTTGTTTAGTCCTCCTTCAAATTTTTCAAAAATATAAAAGAAATGAGAGCCTGTATAAGACTCTCAAATCTTTACTCAACCATTGAGTAGGTTAAAACTTACGTTATGAATTTCCACGTCCGTGAGCTTCATCTTGAGTTCTCTGCATGCTGCAATAACGATTCCGGTTGCTTTCTTGTACTTTTTCCGAGCATCTTCAGATTTAAAGTCGTTCAGTTTAGCCATACGCTTCTCATCATTCAGAATGTAGTCCAAAACGATACGCTCATGAACATTCATCCAGTACGCCAAGTTTTTCACCTCCATTTAATTGTGTCACTATAGGCAGTGTTTTTATTTCAAAATATAAATGAGACGGCAGCCATGACTTTTCCCGAACCGTCTCAATGCCATACCCACGCCCACGACTATGTATGGCTCCCACGCTGGTGCCCGCTCAGAGATTCGAACTCTGTTCTGACGATTATAAGTCGCCGGCTCTGACCAGTTGAGCTAAACGGGCATGAAATAGCGGATTGCTACTCACAGGAAGCATTAATCCGCTAAAATATAAATGGGCGATGAACCTAAAAGCTCGCCCCAGACTGGAGACCACCACGAATCAGTCTGCTTTTTGTCCTCTATTTCAAGGCCCAGGTATTTGGAGTCGGAAACGAGAGTCGAACTCGCTCTTTCAGCTTGGAAGGCTGACGTGCCACCGTGAACACTCTTCCGACAAATATAAAAGGGAGTCTTGGACTCAACTCCCATGGCCGGACCTGGAGATAAGCTGCCCGTATACCGGCTTTGCGTCTGTTCAATAACAGTACCCTCTTGACGCCGTAGAGGTGGACGATGAACCTAAAAGCTCGCCCCAGACTAAGTCTGCTTTTTGTCCTCTATTTCAAGGCCACAGGACTCCGTATGACAAAGTCAAAAACCTTCTCAAAAGACTTTATCTGCCCGCTAGCATGGCTTTTTTTTCATAGGGGCACCGAAGTGTATAATCCCCCTATCAGGTACTGGTACCGCCGAAGGGACTTGAACCCTCACGATATAAACCGGCAGATTTTAAGTCTGCTGTGTCTACCAATTCCACCACGGCGGCAAATTTTTGAAATAAAAAGGAGACCCGTGTAAATATCACAGGTCTCCCCTTTGCCAAGATTAATACAGAGTTACGTTTTGTGCTTCCATGAAACCTACAACCACGAGATCAATAAACCTCTTGATCATTGCCTTCATTTCGACAGTTCTCCTTTCTCCAAATTATCCTTTCATTAAGAGAACTGTATTTTTTGCAGATTACTGGTTATTTTCAGGCCCTTTATTAGCACATAATTCTTTTTGTAACTCTTCTATTGCGTCCGCTGCCTCGTTCATCAGAGCCGCAAGAATAGGAAGCCGAGTACCATTTCGGAGTCGTTCGATGAGATCTTCATAATGTTTCATTTCATTAAATCTCTCCTTTTTCAAAAAATATAAATTAATGAGAGTCTTATACAAGGCTCTCATTAATTTAATAAGGAAAATATGGTCTCGCGCACATACTATTAGAACGTTTATCTCGCAATTGCCCGCCCCAGTAATAATGATTTCTAGGGTTATCTGATGCTTCAACCCTTTCATTTTTTTCTACTGGCGTAGATCTCCTGCGAACCATTTTTTCATGCCGTTCATAGTATACGTTTCCAGATGCCATAATATTCACCTCCTATTTAAGAAAGTGAATTTATTACAAAATATCAGTTGTTCTCTACCGGTTCAGCAGTCATCGTCAACGTAACACCGTCATTGAGCCGCATAAGAAATTGACCGCGATCACTAAGATCAAATGTTGCTCCTCTACATCTTCTACGAAGATCGGGGATAGCGTTCATTGTCTCGACAATGACCCGTGCTTTATTTGTGATCCAAATATCACGTTTCTCTTCGTCATTCAGATCATTTCCACATGCGACATAGTCCGAATACCATTCAATAGAATGCATATCAAAGATAAAAGCATAAATGTTATAAATATCAGTAAAATTCTTTTCTAAATTTTTACGATATCCTTCGTTGCGATAAAGTCCGGAAAGCTCTTCATTTCCAGTATAAGTGAATGTAACCTTTTTTTCGTCCATTTTGTTAGACCTCCTAAATTATTAAATATCAATTGAGTCTATTAGACCCATCATTCCAATTGAAGAATTGTCAGCTGCAATATTGATCCCGACATGGTTATCTCCGCCTTCTGTAATATCCCAGAATTTTCCACTCTCAGTACCTTTAACAAGAATTACAAGACATTCGGGATACTCTACAGCAAGATCTGCTTCGAAGTAATTTATTACTTCCCTTTCTTTAACCGGAATATAATTATTAAATCTGTTTTTGGAATTATTTTTAGTATTTACCATCTTAGCAATATTCAGAATATAGATGTCTAAAGAATCTATATAATCATCTGGCAAACTCTTTCCGGTCAATTCGTAATACTCTTTAATATCTCTAAGCAAATTACGAATCGCATTATTGCAAGTGTTTCTGCTTCTATTGCATCTTCTAAGAGCTACTTCTTTTAATTTTTCAGAATACTCATCACAATTTTGTACCCAATCGGAAATGGTTCCACAGTAAAAATATCCGTTGCCATTATTAGCTCCGATTTTAAGATTATAATGTTCCGGAAATTTTTCAATTATGTCCTCAATTTTCATGTTCTATCTCCTCTTAATTACTTTTTAAGCGGTTTATTTAAAAAGGCGACCTATCGAATACTGTCTCCCATGGTTCACGTTTAAGTGGTTTCATTCTAAAGGCCCACATGACCTGCCTAATCGTGACTGTAGGATACAATCCATCGATAGGTTCGCCTCCTTTTTTAATAAAATAGGACATAAATTTGGGGTGAAAATATAAGTCGTCTCTGAGAGACTCATCAATTTCGCCCCACCAAGTGTATTTGGTTTTGGGGCTATACCGCTGCTGTATTACAGCAAGCCCTTTTGTTCCTACCAAATATAAAGTGCATAAATTGTATACAGGATGATCGCACTTATATGTTTGCCCTTTTAAAAGCGTATATGAAACTGCTCGTTCGTAGAAGTACCTCAAATAATCCTAGTATTCTATGTCGAATTCGCGAATATCATCCGAGCGGTCATCATCTTCATCATATTCGTCATCTTCATCATATTCATCATTACGATCTTCTTCGTAATCATCTTGTTTTGTAATAATTACGCTTACGATAATAAGTGAAATAACTCCTAGAATGAATCCAATTACACCAGCTATAAATATCGAAACACTCATCTATTAAATCCCCTTAAAATATAATTAGCGGTTGTAAAACAAGAAACTGAGCCGCTACAGTTTATTGAAGGAGGTTGTTTTATGAAAATATCAAACTATTTTACTAGCGAAAAGAGCATACCTAGACAGCTCTTCCCAGTCTTTTTTAGTTGCTTTACCGGATGAAATATCAACCATCTTAAGTATTGCGAACATGGCAGCGACATCTTCTGGTTTAAGAGGAATCGGATGATCCGCGAGATATGAAGACCAAATAAATGCAATTGTCTTGAACGAACTATCAACATGAATCTCAGGAACCATAAGCTTTTCGGAAATATCAGTCTCTTCGTTTTCGGAGACAACATTAATCGGAACCTTTTCATCTGCGATCCATGCGTCCCAATCTATTTCGTTAAATTCCTTATTACGAGATCCTTTCGGGCCTGCCAATTTGACATCGAGCATTTTCATACGGTTATACATGGTAGATTCTCCAATGCCAAAAAGTTCACTTAGATGCTTGATCGTAGGTTTGAATCTCTCAATAACACCTTCGAGGTATTTTTTCTGCAAATCTTCAGGCATTTTCCTAAAATCTGCATAGGTCATAGGTTTCTTTAAATCATAAGATATAACTGGTCCGTTCAATTTCTTTTTCTCCTTATTTGATAAGTAATCTGATGGAAATCTTATTGGTCCTTTACCACTACGGTTCATGTGTTTTAAATTTCGCCCAATACTTTTCTTTTCCCGATTCTCTTTGTTAAGTTCGTATTCAATATCGTTCATAAAAGCCTCTTTAATAATTCACTTTATTGCAAAAAATATAAAAGAGATGAAAGCCTTGTATAAGACTCTCATCTCTTTTGACTTAACGATTATCGCGAGGCATCTGCCATGCCTTTGGAATGATCGTGTCGATCATCTTAGGAGTAAACCTGGATCTCATTGAGTTTGCGGACTCCCAATCCAAACCGATCAGCGTGATCATACATGCGACTCCCATCTGAAGAACCCCAAAGCCGGTTCCGATACCGAACTTAATTCTGTCCCATCTCAGTTTCTTGTCTTCAATGGCCATCTTAAGTACGGTCTCCATAACCTCTTCAAGATTCTTACAAATCTCGTCGTACTTCTCATCAGACGGATCAGTTGCGTCATATTCGTCCTTGATCTTTCGATAAGACTCCAAAGTTATACGCCAAAGTTCGTCACGTTCTTTTTTGCCCATAGCTTTTCCTCCTTATAATTTGTAGTCATTATAGGAGATGTTTTTTCTTCAATTACAACTTTTCCTATAATTTCTGGAATATAAATGACTTGCATCTTACAAACAAATAAGAATGAGTACCACCATTAAAGCAGTACCCATTCCTAAAAAGAACCTTGCTATTTTAACATAAAAAGTCAAGTAACCAAGTAATAGAAATAGTAGTGTAAGAAGTTTGAGAAATATCATTTTATCTCCTGTTTCAGTTTAGAATAAATTCTTCAATCATATCTGCTGCTTTACTCATAAGTGACGCCAAAGCATACACGCTATACCTATCGGGATTCTTACTATATTCTCGCAATTCCTTGACCATTCCATATGGTGTCAATAGTTTTTTATCCAGTTTAAATAAATTAGGATCTTGCCCGCGGTTCATGGCATAAATATAAAACTGGCAATTTGTATCACAATACTCTTTATGCGTACATGAACAATGAAAACCATTCATATCAAGATTTAGCATTTTCATTTTCCTCTCTGTACATTTCTCTCATCTCGTCAAGAATAGACTTCGGAAGATTATTCCAAAGAAAGGCGTGAAACTTTTCTTTTCTTAGAAGCTCTTCAATTGCAGCAACAGATTCTTCAAAAAGCTTATATTCCTCGGTTTTATCCGCAAAGCAAATATCATAAACCTTTAGTTTGTATTTAATTCTGTCTAAAAGATCATCGTATTTACTAGGCATTTTTATTCTCCTCATGTTCGATAAGTCGATCAAGATAGAATCGGATTTTCTTAAGATCTTCCACACCATTCTTTAAAGGCCAACGCCAAATATACTTAATAATTTGTCCTGTGAGCCAACCTGCCACAGGATCTTTATGCTGGGATACGACATCAAATATCACATCAATACACTCAAACTTACCTGAAGTGTAATGAGGTGGATGATTTACCATATCTGGTTTAGGCGTTTTATCAAGATTCATATTATTTAGTCCACTCCTTAAGATTTGGTGTTCCATCGACCCGTAATATAACAAACTCTTCTTTAGCTATGTCATTTAAAGGAAGATCTAGAGTAAACAAGCAAATATCCTTATCATTACGGCTCATGTCTATATGCATGGTTCCAACCTTTTTGTAATTAGGTTTTCTGCTAATTACAAATATAAACAAACTAATGATGCATGCTGAAGAAATAAGTATTGTAATTAACATGCCGGATGTCATTCGTAAAGATCCTCCTGGTTTTTATTGTTTCCGGACATAGTTGTTAATATGTATTCAGCAACTATTTCGAATGCTCGTTGCTCAGACAGACCATTTTTGATTAATTGCTTATACATGAATCCGGAAATTTCGCATAATGCTCCGATCGCTTCTATAGCGGATTTATTCTCGTTATCCATATTTCCTCTTTTTCTTTTCCATTCCCCTTCTAAATCAGTTAATATTTCCTGTCGCAATACTTGTTATAAGAGACGAAATATATTTTTTATAAGAGTCGAAATCCATCTTATTCGAAATATGACTGAGCTGCATTATTGCATATGACTTAGTTGTACTTGAAATATCATCCCAATTAGTGGAGATGATTTTCATGATTTTATCAGCAAAATCTCGTCTTACCGAATCAAAATTGCTATTAATTGCCTGATCAGCTAGTACCTGGATCGATGTTTCGATGTAATTCTGAGGAATATAATTTTGTGTTGCGCCGCTATTTAGAGATTTAGAAACTTGCTCTGTTGTGAATGATTCAACGATTCCGTCTACGATGCCAAAAAAGATCTTACAAAATTTTCCCATTTTTAAAACTCCTCTATATTTTTTAAATTTTTATTAAAATATAAATGCAAAAAGAAAAGGACCGATGTAAATCAGTCCCCGAATTCTTCTTCGAGTTGTTCAAGTTCGGATTTAAGTTCTCCGTCATTGACCGTTCTCAAACATAAATTATTCATGGTATAGATCGTATAGGTCCTTTCCTTTGGATTATAAGTTACTTTAAAGCTGCCATAAATAGTATAGTTTTTAATATTCTTGTACAGCATCTTTATCGCCTCCTTCTATTAAAGAAGCTGTTTTTTGTGCAAAAAGAAAGGCGACTATAAAAGCCGCCAATCTTTTTTAGGGGATAGATGAAAAAAGTTTCCTAGCAAATTCTTTCGTATCAATTCTGGTCTTATTCATAAGTTCAATGAGAAAATCGTTCCATTTACATACTTGGAACTCCCCATCATCATTTCGCTTCATCAAACAGATCAGAATAGCCACAATTTTTTCTTTGCGAGTAAATTCGTTCATAAAATATCACTCCTTTCTTTTAAAGAAGCTGTTTATCTTGCGAAAAAAAGAAAGAGGGCTTGTTAAAACCCTCTTCCAAATGATTCATAGTATTGAATAATGAATGGTCTCTTTAATTCTAATTTACTCAAGTCGAGCTTCAACATAGTCATTGCCGCTTTCATAGCTGCCGCTTTTCTCAATGTTAATTCATGCGAACCAATCATCAACATCGATATTGCCGGACTGAATATAATAGGGCATATATACTTTTTAAACTCTCCATCTTGAATATCTCGAATAATAGCAGTTTGTTCATCCATTATTTTCAACTCCTTTCCATTAAAGAAGCTGTTTTTTATGCAAAATATAAAAGAACAGAAGCCTTGTAAAAGACCTCTATTCTTTTGTCTAATAATAGCATTCTGTTAATTTCTTTTAACTAAATAACCAGATCCAAAATATAAACGATTTTGCTATTGTCATTAGTGCCATCATTGTAAATAGAATTATCATTATCTTGCCAAATTTACTCATAAGCATACCTCCTATTATATAGTCATAATAGGGTATGTTTATTTTGCATTATTTGGTTAAGTGCTCATAAATATTGCCATCACCAGTATTTGGAAATGTTACGGTATCTTTATGGACATAATCCACATTGAATGAGTTGGCGGTGTTTGTTGTAGCAGTCGTCGTGTTATCGTTATTACAATATAAACAGATCGGCGTATTTGGTGACATTACCCGACCGCATTTTGGACAAACCCAACCTTGCTGTGCAAAGAAATTATCCATACTGTCTTGTCTCCCAATATGTTTTTCTTGAAAAGAAACTTTTTCAATATTATCTCTAAGTTCATAAAACCACCCGCATTTACAAGTGTACTTATGAATTGGCGGATAAGTTGTGAGAACTACATGATTAAGATCGGACCCGCATTTGGGGCATACTTCAACTATCATTTTCTAATTTATTACCTCCTTGGCGAAAAGTTTAAAGGGAATGTAATTTCCCTTTAAACCTTAGTAACGCCAAAATGCAATTACTTCTTAGAAGCTTTCTTGGTGTTGACAGCCTCTGCTGCGACTTCCTCAGAAGTGTCAGCCGGGGTCTCAACCGCCGGATGCTTGATCGCATTGATCTTTCCCTTCGCTTCGGCCTTGATCTCCTTGATCGTCTGGCGAGTCTGCTTCTGAAGCTCACAGTGCTTCTTGTAACCGTCGATGCGCTCCTTGACCTTGCCGGACTTAATGTCTTTATAGACCTTAACTCCAACGGCGCCAAGAACCGCAAGACCGGCTCCAATACCACCGATAACTCCAACACTCACACCGCCGACGTCCTCAGACGTCTCAGCCGGATCGCAGGAATCGTTCTCCTCGTTCTCAGTCATCTGATCGATGAGCTCGGTTCTGACTTCCTCTTCCGTCATCATAACATTGGTGTTCTCTTCCATTGTGTTATTCTCCTTTTCAAAGTATTTTTAATTTTGTGACATTACTGTCATAAAAGTACGTGTAATTTGTGCAAAACTTTAGAGGACTTGTAAAAGTCCTCTAAACGTTTAGATAAGCCCCATATCCCTCAAAATATAGGCAGTAGATTCGCCATTTGCTCGCCTCATCGAGATCTCGATCCGATCAGCATTACTGAGCTTACGTTTACAGTGAATCTGTACTCCGGCACTGGGATCCCAAACATCGTAATCCCTATGATTCTGCTCCTTACGTCTATTGGTGTCAGTACTGACTTGCGAAATAACCTTTCGCCCTTCAGCAATAGCTCCAATAAAAATAGGAGTCGCAACCATAAGAAATTCCTTATTGTTTGCGATCCAGTCCTTCGCCTGTTGCGCTTTAAAACGTACATCAGCTTTAAGCTCCTGGAATCGATACTTTGCGTCGATTTTAAACTCTTCAAATTTTGTCATCTGTTTTGCCTCCTTTTTTAAATATAGAGTTTCATAAAAGAAGATGTATTTAGTGCAAATATAAGTTTTTTATGGCTTCGTAAAGATTCCCTTTTGTTATATACTTCATAAATCTGCGTTTAGTAAACCATCTGGCCCACCAGCTAGGAAGCACAGTATACTCTCCGTTATCATGTAAGATCGCGATCCATTTGTACCGAAAAATGTTATTGATAGATTCTATTTTATACCCCAATAGCCAACGTTTTTTCTTGTTTCTTTTAGTCAATCCGGTCATTTCTTATCTCCCTTTCAATTATTTCTTTTACGTTTTCCAGTCATTTTGAATTTTTTCCTCCATCAATTAAAAAAAAAAGAAAAGAGCCTGTGTTTCCACAAGCCCTTCTCCATTGGATCAGCTTCTTCCTACTCTATAATCTCGCGCAGCTTCAGCAGCTTCAGTCCAGTTATTGAACGGTCCCAGGATCATTCCATCATCAACTACGATTCTGATCTTGTTGTCCATAATTTTTACCTCTTTCTGTTAAAGTTTGTTGAGATTTGTCAAGCATTTTTTTGCTTTTCTCATATTAAGAGGTGAAAAAATTGCAGAAACAAGCGCGATTGATTTATCTGATTTTATCTAAAAGCCAAAAGAATTTCCGATACCGATCGTAGAATACATCTTTGCAACACGGAATCCTCATTACCGTTTGTAGATATGTAAATGGTCTACCATAAGCTACTGATTGTCTTAAATAGAATGAAAGATCTTTGTCGGCTTCGTCAAGAGCTTTATCGACTTTCTCAATATTACCCAAATACATATCCCGCTCGATTGTTCGTTTCTCTGTAGGATTACAAAGATTTCCATCCGCTCCGATAAAACATAGCTGCTGTGGGTAAGTACTATAATTGAGTTCTGCTAACTTCTTTTTCCAATCCGGATACTGCAAGCAAAAGTGCTTCAGTTCGTAATAGCGTTCTCTATTAATATACCATTTATTTTTATTGCTAATTTCCGGTCTAATTGTTGTAGCCATCTTAATAACTCCTTTCAGTCAGTAAAAATGTAAGCCGCTATCATATTAGTTTTTATAGCGGTCACCTGCGTACGATTATTAAGTAGCTACTATAAAGTTACAATATAGTTACAAACGATTTATGTCAAGCAAAATAATAAGGAGCTATGTAAATATTATAAGCTCCTTATTATCTCGATTATTTATCTCCAACAATTCCTGCAAGGATCTTAAAACCGATACAAATTAGTGCCAAACCAATAATTGCTTTAATCAAAAGTAGCATCCGTTTTTTCTCTCCTTATAAAAATATTGAGATTATTAATCTCATATTAATAAGTGTAAATATTGCAAGCAAAAAAATAAGGGCCGTGTATAACCCTTATTTCCTGAGAAGAATTATCATGAAGGCTATCAGTAATCTGCGTAGACTCCCTCCTGAATATTGATCTGCTTTTTTGTAATAAACTCGAATTCAATAATGTTAACCGTTCTTACCGCAACTCCAAATACGGCGATCCCGGATACAATAAGTCCAAGATAGTACAATATATTAGAAATAATATAGAACATTAGTTTATCCTCCTTAAATTATATTAAACTCTTCATATAATTCCTTTCATTAAAGAGCATGTAATTTATGCAGGAGGAAAAACTCGAGAGCCATGTAGACTCTCGAGATTTGGTTTACCCGTATAGAAATTGGAGCTTATTGATCTGGAAACATCGTCGAAATAATCCTGGTCGTACGGTTATTTCATGGAAATTAATATCTTTATGCTTTAAGACAACAATTTTTCTTTTACCGCTTTTCATCACAGTATAATTAAATTTGTCGCCTTCGTATAAATGAAACTCCTTTCCGAAAAGTCTACCGCAACAGTCCTTTTTTACTTCGCATGTCCCTTTCATAATAATTTTGCCAAATGTGCCTATCATTAGGTTCACCTCCTATTCTAGGAGATGTTTTTATGGCAAAAAAGAAAGAAGCCATGTAAGCTTCTTTCCTTTGACTTAAATTAAGCCAGTTTTTCGCGAAAGACGTCGATCATACCCTCGACAAAAGCTCTTGGGATAATTATAAGAACGATGCCGATTAAAATAATAGTTATCAGTATCCAACACGTAAGCGTCACAAAGGCGCATGCGATCGAATATTTACCAATACATTCATCGGTCCACAGTTCTACTACAGGATCCCAATAAACTTCCTTGAGCATATTCAGGAACTCTTTCATAAAAATAACCTCCTTAAATTTTTTCTGTCATTTAAGGAGGTGTAAAAATTACAAATGAATATCAGATTCCTTGATTGGTGTATTTTTGGTGTATTTTAACGTTCATAGATTGCCTTAATCACTTTTATTTCAATAGCAGCAAAAATTTATGTGTATCTATATCGCCTTTAAATACACGTTCGCTTATAACCTCATATTTCTTCTCATTTTATCGGTTTTTGCAAAATATAAATTACTATTCTTTTTAAAACTTCTTATCGCTCTCTATAAGTTCTCGATCAAATGGCGTAAATTTTGGTGTATTAACATCTGAAAATATAAAATTGGTGTAGAACTCATCTAAGAACCATTTTTCCTTCCAGATCCTTAAAACTCGCTTCTTTGACAGAATCCATAACCTCGTTATACACATCCATGGTCGTACTTAGATGTTTGTGCCCCATTATGTCTTGGATCAGCTTAATATTTGGCTCGATCTCACACATACGAGTGCAAAATGTATGCCTGAATGTATGCGGACTAATCTTTGGTATCTGCAGCTCGTTTTCTTTATTGTGGTCAAATACTAAGTTGTTCACAACATCAAATATAAAACCTGGTGTGTATGGATTCCGCTGAGTGTTTACGAAAACGAACCCATTATAGCCTTCAATAGTATTGGTAGTGATCCGTTCCTCATAGAGTTTCTGAAGAATCTGCTTTACATCGTTGAACATGGGAATGACCCGTATGCCGGCTATGGTTTTTGGCCTCATAATATGGTAATTGTGTTTTCCTGTGTCATCTACTATGTATCGCAATGCATGATCAATGTATATTTTAGAGTTCTCAAGATCCACATCTTTCCATGTAAGTCCGAGAGCTTCACCGATCCTCACACCCGTCCCCAGAAGTACAGTGAAGAGCGGCCCATATTTATTATAAGTAGGAGATTCGTAAATATAATTAATAAGACTCTCCTGCTGCTCCTTTGTAAGAGCTCTCTTTTTAATGTCTTCCTCTTTGACGTTCTTGATAACTTTTGCCATCGCTCCATCGACCGGATTGGAGAATATAAGTCTGTCTTTCTCCGCTCCAAAGAACAGCTGCTTAAGAATTGCATTGATTGTTTGGATCGAGCGGACTTTTAAACCCTTTGCATTAAGACTTAGGTAGAAGGAATAGACATCAGTGTATCTTACAGTATCTATTTGGCGTGTTCCGAAGGTATTACGTACGTGGGCGTCATATAAGCAAATATAATTGGATTTTGTGCTAATTTTTAGGTCCGTACGATTAAATAGAAATTTGTCAAACAATGAATTTATCGTTTCGGAATTTTCTATTTGATTGTAAAGGACACTTTTTTGGGATATTTTCTCCAATTCTCTAAGACACTTTTCCGAATTTTTCCCACTGGGATTTTTGTCAGTTTCGGTTAGTTTCCAGCTGTAGACTGTTCGCCTCTTACCGGAAATATCAGTATAACGATACATATATTGACCATCTGCTCGTTGGCTCTCACCAGTTCGTAGTATTCTGCCTTTATTATCCTTTCGTTTTTCCATTATTGATCCCTTTCTGCTGTAGAGAGGAACCTGATATTCCTCAGTAGTTTAACATACGTAGGCAAAAAATAAAAGAACTTGTAAAAAGTTCCTTTCAATGAATAAAGTTTTCGATCTAGAGTAGTGCCGTACCTACCTCATACGGTTGTTTCCACTTGATTCCTAACTGAATCCAGCATAGACGACCACGCCTCTTGCTCCTGGCTATTAACCGTCTTTCGACTCCCTTCCCACCTATCGTTTGCTCTAGCTAAGATCCTTACTTGCTCGGATCACTCTAACTTTCTGGTTAAAAGTTGGGCTTTATTCCACCTTAAGAAGTGTATTTCTGGCAAAAAATAAAAGAGCCTTGTAAAAGGCTCAATTATTTTAAGTTAATTTATAGAAGTACCTATTGAATTCTTCTTCCGTTAATCGGATCTGCCCATCAACATGAGGCCACGGTTTATTTGCATTCATATGATATACATCATAATTTTTATTTTCATCTTCAACATAAGGAATGTTGTCGTATAGATTGAAGCACATATCGTTATTAAAACAAGTCTGCTCTTCTTTGATCCTACAACATTTTGCCGTCTGTAAAAGATTGCAAATATCAATCCGCGTATACATTGAATCAAATGCCTGTGGACTAATACCGGGAACAAAACCAATTTCAAACGTTGCGTTTTTCATGTTTTACCTCCTTAAAATAGTCTCATATTAAAGAGTGTATTTCTGGCAAAAAATAAAAGAGCCTGTAAAAGGCTCAATTATTTATTCGCCATTTTTAGGTTTGCATTCATCTTTATCCCAATATTTGCTAAAAAACCCTCCAACATTCATCTCAAGTTCAAGTTTGCCACAGCTCATCATTTCGTATGCGTCCTCAGCATCATCCTGAGAAATATATACAATTTCCCCGGTTTCGTTTTCAAATGGAATATTCATCATCCATAAAATGAACCCGTCTCTATCATACCATTTTCCACCAGAATGGAGCCAAGAAGCCCCATAACGACTTAATGAGATTCCCATAACCTGCTCATTTTTCCACTTGTGTGGAGTTGTTCTAATTGAAAATACTGGTTTATTCATTTATTTGCCTCCTAAAATATAAATTTATGTCATATTAAGAAGTGTATTAAATGCAATTTATCTGATCTATAACCCGTTCAAACAGTACTCTTTTTATCTGAGCACGGTTACCATTCCATAATATAAATTCTGCGTTTGGGTTATCTGCTATGATCTTACGCAGTTTGGTCTCTCCTATCCGAAAATATAAAGCAGCCTCTTCGATCGTTAAGGTGTATTTTTCCCATATTGGTACATTCATATTATTACCTCCTTTAGATGGTAAAAATATAAATGTTGTTATAGTAACCTGCGTATGGCAAAAATTAGGAGAGCGTGTATTCTTTGCTCCCCTAATTCCCTGGAATTTAACCAATCCAGCGGTCAACAAGTTTATCAGCGATGTTGCCAGCAAGCTCACCGTAAAAGTACGCTCCCACAAAAAGCGGAAGGCCTAATACCAATACGATAGCCGTATAAGCCAACGATCTCTTAATATCCATTGTTGTTACCTCCTAATATTAATTATTTTCCCGTTATAACGCGTGTAAAAATGGCAAAAATTAGGAAGCCGTGTAATAATTTCTAAGCTAGATTAAATAGAATGCCGGGAAGGAACTTAAATATAAGTCTCTTCCCGGCCTATATAAGATTATGTGCTAATAATTATAATTAATCGGCAAGTCGTCACACCATTAAGCTTCGAAGTTTGATACTCAGGGGAAGCTTAAAAGATTTTCAGGTCAACGATTATTTTTGTTGTATTCCGCTGTAGAAATACCGAGTAGAGCACCCAGAAGAGTGCAAACTGCGGCAGAGGTCTTAGCGATCTCATCAGCATACGGCCAGCCCCAAATGCCGGCACAAGCAACATAGAACACGGTGAGAGCAGGAATGCAGATCATCGTGATCCATTTGAGCACGTCATAAACGCCATTCGGTAATTTCATCATTAACTTTTCTCCTCAATTAGTATTTTTTAGAGGTAAGGAATCGATCGCGCTCATTATAGCATCAGCGTCACCGTTTCCTCCCAATCCAACATGATATGCTTTATGCATCTCACGAAGACGCCTACGGTCATCAAAGTCTATCGACCCGTCTTTAATATAATTCTGCCCAAGATGGATAATACGATCCAGAAGAATACATTTCTGTGCTTCTATGAGAGTATCAACCATCTTAGCAGTTTCAGATTCCTTTGAAGACAGTTCCTCGACTTGTTTTGATAAAACGGCGAGTTCATCATTTTTCTGTTCATTACGGTCTTCTTTCACAGCCTTGCGTTCGTCCTTAAATCTTAATCTTTCGCGAAGGATCTCAAGCAAAACAAGTCCGCCACTTCCAAATATAAAACCAAGGACAACCATGATTATGCTCTTCCATCCGTCTGCATTCATCTGTTATCCTCCTCAAGAAGTCCACTACACTCTTTATCGTAATAGTCGTCGAATAAATCTTCATCTTCCGCCATCGTATACAAACTCCTTCGCTTATTTTGCTACATACTTATCGTTTATGATGAACTGTAGCAATTCATCTAATACCCAAACGCCGCCTTGCCGTTTAAAATATAATTCGTCTTTTTCCGGTGAGCACTCTAAAGCGCTCTCATATGACTCTTTAAGCTCTTCAACACGGTCTATTATCTGTTTAACCGTCTTCATGCGTCCTCAGAAGCTTCAAAGCGGTCTCTAAAAGCTCAATAGCCGCTTGAACATTATTATCTTTCGGAGTTGGCGCCGGAGTAGGAGTAGGTTCCGGATCAGGCTTCGGAGTTGGTGTCGGGGTAACGCTAACCTTTTTAGCAATATTATTCCAATCGCTAACTGTGCCATAGAAAATATCAAGATCTAAAGGCTGCGAATAGCCTTCAAGTCTTCCATTTCCGGTATACTGATGCATTGTGATCTTAAGCCAAGGGGAAACGCTTCCGTTTTGCCAAGGCGTTTCCTTAAAACCATAAACCACATTATTGGAAGCATATTGCGCAAGCCAAAGTTTATGACCATTCGCTACGATCGGTTCAAAACCACTTCTATTTGACTGAATAACAGAAAGGCTCGCATAAAACATTGCCTTTACTCCCGACAACTCGTACAGACGATCAAGAAACTGCTTAATATAAGTAGGACCTCTACTAATAGCATGTGCTTCAAAATCTGCTACTGCGATACCATGCCCAAAGTAATTAAGACAATGTTTATAGAAATATTCGGCTTCCTCGGCGCCGGAATCCTTAGTACCGGAAAGGTAATGGTAAAAGCCCCAAGGTTTATTATGCTTAATAAGCCACTGGACCCATGGATCGCAACAGTGATTAACGTACCCGGTTCCTTCTGTCGCCTTAACTATCACACCACCAAGACTCGGATTCTTCGAGAACATCTGCTCAAGGTCAAGTCCTGCCTGATAACTTGAAATATCAATCACATCAAAAGATGCCATATTACACCTCTTTCCAATGAGTTAATCTAACGTTTGTCATTGTTGGGGATACTCGTTCAATACACGTATATATCACTAGACCTTTAAGATTTAGCGAAAACACTAAATGTCCTTTTGAATTATAAAGATTGTTATGACCTGATTCTGTTCTGATAAAACCTACTTCGCTGCTGTCACATATATACTTTTTGACCTCTTTATCACCATAAATATAAAGTTTTGTCCTATTTGGAATCGCTTTATTCAGATTAGAGAAATTTTCCTGATTCGAGTGATCGGCTATTAAAGAAAGATCGCCCCAATTCCAAATTAAAGCGGAATTAGGACGATCCACAACTTCTTGACGGGTTTCTCCATATTTACATTCGTAAAGAGGAACAATTATAAATAGAGACGGAATGACTAATAACATTATTTATTCACCAGGTTCTTCTATTGCTTCTATCGGTTCATCAGTTTCTTCATAAGTATACTTACATGGAATAATATCAATAGCATCATCGTATACTTTCCCAGTTTCGATTTGGCGCATCTTCACTTGCTTGTCACTATAATGCCTTATTCTATTTCCAATATTTTCAGTTAATATCATATTAGCATCTCCTTACTCTTCAGTATACGTGTATGTCGAAGGATCCGGATAATTCGTCGCGCTAGTATAGTCGGATAAAGAACCGGTTGGAACATAAATAACGCAATTTGTAGGTAGATATGAAAAAGCAACGGAGTTTGACACAGTAGGAGGAGTTGATGGCATAAAATGAATCTCTTTTAAACCATAACAATAGGAAAAAGCATAATTACCAATTGTATCAACAAGACTTGGAATAGTTATACTCGTTAAGGCAGACGACGCGAATGCCGAATATCTAATGTCTGTTACTGAATTTGGTATTGTAATATTAGTTAAACTTCTACAGTAAGCGAACATGCTACTTCCTACATATGTTAGCGAAGTACAGTTCTCTAAATTTACATTCTTTAATTTTTCACAACCACTAAAACTGCTGCAATTACCACTGCTGCCTGTTTCTACAGAAACGAGTGTACTCGGTAAATAAACTGTTTCTAAATTTCTAAAAGTCTGTGCAAATTGATAGGCAATTCCTGTAATTCCTTCTGGAATTATGATTTTTTTAACGCTATAATTAGCGAAACCAGTTTCACCGTAGCAAGATACACTATTGTCAAGTAGTGTATTAGATCGGTCAACTATGTAATCAAGAGTTTCCATTCCATTAACATCAACATATGAAGTAGTACTACTTGGGCAAATAGCTTTTAAATCTCTTGCGCCGTATATATAGCATATTCTTCTTGCACTATTTCTAGCTTCGATAACTGCTTTTAACTTATAAAAATATCCATCAAATGCTTGATAAGGATTATTTTGATAACTAGTATAATAAGTAAAATCACTTGGAAATGTAACTGTTTCCATTTCTGTATAATTGTTTAAAAAAGCACCACTATTCCTAAATTTCGAGCCCGTACCTATTCTTACAGCTTTCACGCAGCGTCTAAGTGCACTGTACATATATTGATACATAGTTGAACTGTATGTACCCGTTGTCGGTATGCCATCGTAAGCAGGTACACATATTATTCCACCTTGACCAGCAGAGGAAGTTGGGTTATTACCCAAACGACATATTGTTCCTTCAGCTGGTTCTATCGATATCGTATATGCTCCGGCTTGAAAATATGTATGCTTAAGGACAATGCCAATACTAGTTGACGTAGAATAATCAGAAGCTCCATCTCCCCAATATACCGTCACTCTTCTATAGTAAACAGAGCTGGATTCAGGATCAAGGCTGGTAAGATAAACACCTACTTTTAATAATGGCTCTTCAACTTCTATATCAATTTCAGTATTTCCGGATTCGGTAACATAATTTTGGCCAATACATATACCACCGCAGCCGTTCACAACTGCTTTAGCATCAGATAAAGTCCAATTCCATCCTTGTGCCACTAATCCATTATGCGATGGATTTGGAGGTAATTCCGTTAATTCAAGAAATTGTTCGGCAGTATATTCGTATAAACATTCGCCATCATAATCATAAAATCTGACATCTTTGGTCGGCTTCTTGCCATATTCTCCGGCAACTCCGAAAATAGAAGTGCCATATGCGATTTTTTCAGGTACTAAATTAGCATCTCCACTAATCGTTTGATCCCCAGATAAATATTGACCGGATGCTATTGTCTGATCGGTAGTTCCCGGAGTATATGTTTGCGCTGTTTTAGATAAAATTGTACCAGTTATTTTACCGCCTGAAGTATAAGCAACTTTCCCATCTAATATATCGCCGGCAGTTGCGTTAGCATCTGACATAGACAAATCCAAAGTTCCAGTTAACTTAGTTCCAACCGCATATGCTGTTTTTCCTAGAACGATATCAGATGCCACGGCCGTTGCGTCTGATGTATCGGTCCCAGTTGAAATATTATTAATAGCTGTAACAAAACCAGTTGGATACTCAAGTTGTGCTTGAGTACCTCCTTTAGTTCTTATTGCATTAGCAATAGAAGTAAGTTCTGTATCTGTACAAGTATAATTTGCCATTTAGAAACTCACCCCCTGTGCTGATGGAGCTTGGCCAAGAGATACCTCAGAATAAGTAACTGTTGCATTCGAAACATCATCCCAAGAACCGCCTTCAATTAAAAAAGACTTAAGTTTAACAGTTCCATTAGTATTATCTATTTTGGAAAATATAGCATGCGAAATGACTTCATAGTAACCTTCACTCTCATTATATGCTTCAGTATTCCAATACTTTTGAAGATAATAATAATCTGTACGATATTCATATGTACTGGTTTCCGGTAAATAATCTCCATTTTCACCATAATATGCAAAGATCGATCCAAAACTATACCCATTCATTAGGTCTATATACACTAGAGAGTTACAATTACCACCATTAACGTAATAATTATTATTGGAATCATCATAGGCAAGCGAAAAATAATACTGATTTTCTATGTTCGGAATACCGGCATAATAATTACTTCTAGTAACATATGTTGTATTATTAGATCTATATATACGAAAATAATCTTCTCTTACGGCTCCGTAGTTAACAACCATACGAGTAAAGTAGGCATCGAGAGAAGTACGAGAATATAATTGATATATCTCGTGTGTCGCACCTGAATAACTGCCAGTATAAATCAAATATACATCATAACCATTGTCAATCGCTGTTAAAATTTCATCTATTGTTTTATTACTTGAATAATATGGATTAGTACTACTATAAGTAATAGTAACGACCATTATCTTATCGCTGCTACTTGCATTGGCCCAAGCAACATCATAGTCAGTCGCAGAAGCTTTCTGAAGCACTTGACCCTGTGTTCCGCCACTTGGTAATATAGTTACGGCGCCTGTTTTCCCGTCAACTGAACTGACCGATTCATTACCCCATTCAAGCTCATAATCAACCGAAGATGCTTTCTTTAACAACTGCCCAGCTGTTCCAGAAGTAGGTATAACCGATACTGCTCCGGTTTTACCGTCAACCGTTCGAACATTTCCAGTGAGAGTTAATACGCCATTTGAATAAGAGCTTCCAAGTCCGGTCCCGGCAACAATTTTGGTATAAGATTCTCTTACCGTTACGGTCCATCCAGCAGACTTATCCAACTTATAAATATAAACCTGATCGCCTTGCTGAGAATCGCTATGCGATGATACTGACCGATAATACTGGAACTCTACAGACGTCATAGTCGTTCCACTAAAGTTAACAAATGCCATAAAGGCCATTCGTCCTTGGGATCCAGTAGCAGGATTAGAGTTAGAAGAAGCTTTACAATAAACTATTGCATTTTTGTTATACGCAGCTTCAAATTGGGCCCAAGTTGAACTGCCATAAGACAGAACAACCATTTCAGTACCGCTTCCAACAGGCTCCCATGTATATGACCCATTGGAAATATCAACGCAAATATACTCATACGGAGCAGCAGTAGCTGACGTATTGAAATAATGAACACCTAGCGTACCAACCGTTGATGTTGTAGGAGCTCCAGCACCTTCTATAGTCTTTCTCTGAGCATAAGAATCCTTAATATCATATGTCGTTGAATCGACTTGAATTTGATCTATATAACTCATATTTCACCTCTTTAAACTCCAATAACACCAGACGGTATTATTAACTTTGTTCCGACTACTTCAACCGGAATAGGATTAACCGTGACTGTTCCAAGACCCTCGTAACCACTGTCATGAGTAATTGATTGTGTGGAAGATGTAGGAGTAACTGTTTTGTTTTGTAATTCGGGCACGGTCCTGCCAGTCCCACTTACATTAAAAATAGTTACTCCTTCAATAATATTAGATGCCACAAGGTTCGAATCGCCTTTGATCGTCTGGGTTCCTGTCGTGTACTTTCCAGCAGCAATAGTCTGGTCAGTAGTCGTCGGAGTAATTGTTTGCGCCGCCTGAACACTCAATTGTTCAGTAGCACTTCCACTAACCGATACTGCACCAGCTGTGCCACTTGTAACGTAACCAGATACTACCGTCGGAGTAATACTTTGAGACGCACTTGCGGAGGCCGTGATAACACCAGTTGAACTATTAACACTAATCGTCGGATTAGCAGTTATACTAGTCGTCGGGGTTGTTGCCGAACCATTTGTAATTGCTCCAAGAACTGTTTCTCCATCTGCTCCGGTAGCTGTGTAACCTGTTAACAGATTTGACGATGCAACGGTATCGTCAGTGACATCTATCAGGGTTGAACCATTTAATATAACTTTACTTACTCCCATAAGATTCACCCCCTTACGTTAATTTACAATTATTATTCTTAACACAATCTAAAATATGTAACGCATTTTGCTTTGAACCCCATCCATTAATATTCAAATTATTCTTTGGAGCTCTATATAACTCTATAACATATTGATACCGAATATCTGTTAATGCGTTAAAATACGTGGACGTAAAATATGTAGAATGTCCTCTTATAATTAATTTTGGTTTATTAAAAGTAATTGCTCCAGAACCTAAAGTAGGAGCTACAACTGTTTGTGCTACGCCATAGGCCGCAGAACTATATACTGTTACCGCTGTACCAGAACTCCAATAGAACAATCTATGATAAGATCCGGATGCATTGGTACTCGTTGTTCTACTTGTATATATTTTTGTACTATCGATCAATGTTGCGAAATTATTTGCTTCAATTTCTGTCCATTCATACAAATAACTTCCTATCCAATATTCAACACGGCCTTTTCCCTTTGTGCTGACCGAATAACTAGGAATACTTAGCATTCTTATTAACGCATAATAATCATAATTACTTTGATCAAGAGTATATGTCTCTGAGAATGCTTCCGTATCTTTTAAAATTGTCGAAGTTGTTGTATACGATGGTATGGTTACTTCTTCATCTTCATGAATATACTTATCATACGAATACGTTTTAACCAATTCGGCATCCGGTCTAATTACGCCATATTTTAAAGGCGGCATCGTATTAACAGTAACCTTGGCTAATCCGGTATACCCACTATCAGGTAATATAATCTGAGTGGAATACGCCGGATTAACTGTTTTTTCCTGAAGACTTATTGGTTCTCCAGTAATAGAAACAATGGTACCACCGTGCTGCTGATCCTCAGTCTCGACAACAGTCATTCCTCCTATTGTTGCAGAACCTGCTGTCTTTACACCATTTGCCGTATAAAAATATTTTCCAGAAGCTACATCTGATGCAATAGCCGTTGTGTCGCTTACATCATAAAAAGATGCCATCCCAGAGGTCGTAAGTGGAACCTGAATGGACGGCACATCTTCATAAGTTTCTCCATTTATTTCAATCGTTTGGGCCATAAAAAACCCTCCTCATGAAATAGTTAATACTTTTGTAGTAGCATCCTGAGATACGGTGGGGACAGTCATGTCGCCAGTAACAAGGCTGCCATTAACATACGCGCTATACCCATAATAAATTTTACCGGCTGTTGCCGCCATAGACGAAATTGCAGTGTCGACAACTGTGGAACTACCAGACTGACCAAGGATCGTCACACCGGCTTTAATATTGCCGGCAATGATCTTATCCTGTTCAGCGGAAGCGATCGTCACCGTGCCGCCAGTCGTGTAACCGGCCGGGATCACAACACTACCGGCCTTGGTAGAAATAGTTCCTCCGGTCGCTCCATTAGAGGCCATAGAGCCCTTAACTTCCACTCCATCAAGGAATGCGGAATATCCAGTAAGAAGCTGAGCAGCGGCCGCCCCAGTCTGACCAGAAGAAATCGTTGAGGAGTCTGTAAAAGTACCTGTAGCAGATGCTATACGATCGTCGTCATTAGCATCGCCAACTTTTATCGTAACTCCAGTTTTAATATTTGCTGCAGAAATACCACTTGTGGCAACCGCTTTGATCGTCTGAGCCCCACTCAAGTACTGTCCGGCAGAAATCGTCTGATCAGAAGAGCTTGTATTGTAAACTTCAGCTGATTTTGACGGAATTGAGCCTGCAATTAAAGTACCATCATTGTTGTAAGCCGAGTAACCAGAAAGGATCACATTAGAAGACAAGTCAGCGCTTGCACCATCGGGAACAAGCTTCGCTAAGCTGATTTTCAGGTCATCCGTGTAACCTTTATTAATAAACAGATAGCTTCCAGCAACCAGAACAGGAGCGTCAGTAGTACTCGAGATGTCCACATAAGTCGTTCCGGATGTTGCAGTATTAGCAAATGTTGCCGCGTCCATCTCTCCGCTTTGGATCCAACCAGTCCCCCACGTTGCCGTACCACGATCTGCAGAAGAACCGGAAACAGATGTCGTTCCTTCCGCAACTGAGGAAGTAGTGAGCTGACTTGTATTAGATCCGCTTACAGAAACAGTTCCGGCAGTTCCAGATGCGACATAGCCGGCAGAAACAGTCGGCGTTATGCTCTGAGATCCGGATACGGTAGCGGTCACAACACCTGTCGCATTGTCTACCGAGATACTCGGATTTGCCGTAATAGTCGTTGCGGGAGTCGTAGCAGAACCAGCATCAATAGATGCCGAAACACTTGACTCATAGTAACCAGCAGGAACCGTAACAGTATCTCCACTTACCGTTAAGTCGGTAGATGATTTAGATGTGATCGATCCTGTATACTTTACTCCATTTGCGTAAGCAGTATTACCGCTCAGCATTTTGTCGCCACTATTAAGAGTAGCATCTGACGTATCTATAAATTGAGCAGTACCGCCTCCGGAAATTGGAATGTCAACTTCCGGAACATTCGGATATGTTACGCCATTAATTATTACATTTTTTGCCATTTTATCCTCCTTATGAAACAGTCATTACCATTCCATCCCATGTAATTAATCCGTAATTTTTTGGAATTGGATTAAGAACCACATTTGTTGCCATAGCTAACCCAGCAGTTTCCAAAACAACCGGCTCCTGCCGTAATGGATCCACTACATAAGGACCGGCATAATATGGCATATTGGTATTCCTACCTATTATTCCACTTAATGAATGCTTTGAAGATGATAAAACACCTACCAGATTTCTTCTTGCAGAAAGAATTCCGGTAAGGTGTCCATCTTCTATAGTTAATGTTGAAATATGAACTTTTGGTATTGCTTCGACAGTTACTTTCGATAATGCCTCATTTTCATGATCCGGAACAACAACTCTTGGAACTAAACCAGGTTTAACGGTTTTTTCTTTTAGAGTATATTCCTCAGTAGTTTCTATGTCGATTATAGTACCGCCATGTTCATCTTCAATTTCGTGTATTATTGCATAACTTTTTTGCTTAGGAGAAGGCACGTTAATGCACCTCCTCCGTAAGCATCAATTTAGCCTTATCGATAAATGTATCAACATCGCCGTTTGAATAAGTCATCTCGATGTCATAAACATATGACGAAGGCTGTGTTAAGTTTTTGGTGTCCTCTGGATTGAGAACTAATTCCAAAGTATTATTTGGAATCTCTTTAACAAGTAATGGGGTGGCATCGTTATAATTACGTTTCATTGCAAAACGTATCCTATCGCCTTCCACAGGGATGTACTCATTTCCGGATTCATCCTGCAATGTTAAAAGGATTCTCAAAGTATCTCCTCTAGTCATTTTAATCGTAGTACCGGAAATACTTACAGCCATAGTTATTCACCCCTTTAAATTGAAATAATTACTCGTCGAGACTTGACTGAGCATATGCTAAAATAGCATTTGCATTTGCTTTTGCTTGACTATCTGTAATAACTCGATCGAATCTATTATTATCAGATATGACCTTACCGGTTTCGTCATCAATTTCTGAATATGACATACTTAACCTAAGTCCAACAGCGTCATTAAAAACAGTTGCGCTTGTTACAACTTTCATATTCCAGATCTCTCCTTTGAAATTTCACCTAAATGTTCCATTGCAAATGTTCCATAATCAACTTGTTCAAAATTATTATCAACTTTCTTTTCCAATCTTAACTGATCATAGCCATCTTGTTTAGCTTTTAATTCCCACGCGAACTTTAATCCTGGTGTTCCTTTTACAACAAAATGATCCGACTTTCTTTCATCGATCCAACAATCTCCTGAACCATATTTCTGTAAAAATACCTGATACATTGTTTTTATAGAAATTGTTTTAGCAAATACTGGATCTAACCAAATATAAGATATCCCATCATCACCGATAATTCCTTCTCCAATATCACCAAACATTGGAGTCGGCATTTCGTAGGAATATAGAAGTCGAGTGCCATAATCTTCTGTACTAATTATACGATTCTTACTACCACTACAGCCAAATGAACCAGAAACCGACATACTACCATAACGGTCTATATTCATCATATAGGTACCGGTTAAACTACTCGCTGATGTAATAGGCGTGGTTTTATGCCAGAAATAAATACCGCCACTGCCTTGAGCTCTAAGATAAAAGTTTGTACTACTATTTGGCCATTCCCAGGCAATTGGTATTCCATCGAGTTTTAAAGTATTTGCAGATACATATGCATCTGCTGTTCTACTAATAGTATTATTGTTAAGAGCTTTACCTAAAGTTATAGAAGCGCTGCCATTTTTTCCATTAAGCTTAAGGTCTTTTATTGCTCGAACCGAACAATAATCTGGCGTGCAAAATATTTCTGCTATTTGCGTTTCAGTAGGGTTAGTTATTTCAGTTCCAGAAGAGTCGGTTACTTGAATAGAATATGCTTTTATAGCGCCATATTCAAATACCATTTTTCTTCTATATTTTGGATTTGTATAACTAGTAGCAACACTTCCAGAAGAACTAAATAATGTAGACCCAGAATCTAATACAAACCCACTATTGTTTAATTGAGCAATCATTTTTGATGACGCGTCATTAACAACCATTCTACCATTAGTATTACTAGATCCACCAAGAGTTAATACGCCGCCTTTTATATAGTCTGCAGATACTGTCCCCGACTTTATATAAGAGGCATTAATATAGAGCTTATTATCTGTTGAGTTTAAATAAATACCCTGCGTGGCGCCGTTATTTGTCAATCGATTAAATATTTCAAGCTGATTAAGATCGTCATCAAGATCATTAGTAGACTGGCATCCGGTAGTCAGAGCTTGTGCTAATTTACCACTTGAAGAAGGATCATATGTTACTGTATTATCAGACCATGTTATTTTATTTCTAGTCCAATAATATCTGCCTTTAACCCATGCTTGTTGAGAGTTAGACCATGAACCACCTGTTAGGCTTGAACTAGATTTTGATAAATAATACTGTTCCTCAATCAATTTAACGCCAAGACCATCAGTTCCAACAAGCAATCTTGCGGCAGAATACTGGACTGTTCCGCTTTTTAGAGTCATCTTCTCTCTTGTCCAGAGATATTTACCCTTAACCCAACTAGCATCTGTAGTCCAGCTTGTAGGAGGAGTTGTACCACTTGTCGAATTACCGTATTGGACATCAGTAGCAACAACCGTAACAGCCGCCAAATCATCTGTTGATTGGCACCCAGTAGTCATTCCAGCCGCAAGCACACCATTTACAGACGGATCGTATGTTATTGAGTCATCAGACCATGTTATCTTACTTCTAGTCCAATAATATCTTCCTTTAACCCAAGCCGGCTGAGTTGATGACCACGAGCCGCCAGCTGTTGATGTATTACTTGTAGATAAATAATATTCCTCAACTACAGTCTTAATACCATTTCCACAATTATCAGCAATTCTTCTTGCGGTAGAATATTGAGTGGTACCATTTTTCATGGTCATTTTGACCCTAGTCCACAAGAATTTACCTTTTTGCCATTCCGCATTAGTTGTCCAACTATTACTTGCAGGAGGAGTTGTGCTACTTGATGAATTACCATATTGAACATCTGTAGCAATAACCGTTCCGGATATATCACTTTGAGATGCTATAACAGAACCAGCAATGGTAGCGGTTGATGCAAGTCTGAAATCGCCGGTCGTCATATCCCAATAATTAACACCGGCGGCGTCCTGTAATAAGCCAGCCTTAATAATATTGGCCGTTAGAGTTCCTGTAGTAATTCTATCAGCAACAATTTGACCATCAGCGGTCATCGCAAGATCATATGTGCCATTATAATAGCTATTACTATGACCAAGACCATTCTTATTCCATCGCCAAACCTTATCGGCCGTAGCAATATCCGGTTTATTAAGAATGCAAATCTCTTGCGGTTGACCATTAGCATTAAGAACCATCACAACATAACCGCCAAGACCACCTGTAATCATATCTGTGGCGTGATTTACCGCAGCTTCTATTTCATGGTCAATGGTATTCATGCTTAATGTCGGTATACTATCGATAACGGAATTAATATCCCCGGTTATAGTTTCGCCAAAGGTTGTTACACGGTCGCCCAACTCAATAGAATCATAGCGTTCCAAAAGAACATTATATACGGTTCTAATAACCTTCTGTTTTTCTTCTATAACACCAAGTTCAGGATAATAAACAGAAACCGTATCACATAATGAAACTCTTTGAAGCGCCACAACATTTTCATATTCAGGAGTCTGCCAAAGTGCCGCAAAGTCGATAGTAATATTACAAGTATTATTCCAAGGAGTGTTATAACTTAAATATTCATTGGCTTTTTCTACTAATTCTTCTTCGTCAGGCTCATAATCAAATTCCGAACTAAGATCTAAAGGAATCGCAAGGGTATCCATGCTAGAAGGACTTCCTGCTGACCGTACTATATAACCTTCCGGACATATAAGAGTATCCTCTTCTCCACCTTCCCAATATGGAGCAACCGCATTATATACGGAACTATTATCGATTTCTTTTTTAATATCGATTAAATTTTTGCCATATCGGATAGTTACATTCGTGTCCTGACCACGATGATTCTTTAAATTAACAGTAAACTTATCAAATTCTAATTCGCCGCCAAAAACATCTATAATGGATCCTTCAGACCCACAAAGTAATGGTCTAAGATTACTAGGGACAGTCACATTAAATCCGCTAGAAGATGTAGCGCTCATATCAGTACTAAATGTAAACGGATTATTATTTACTGATTTTTGTTTTAACTTTGTTAATGCAAGAGCTGCCCCAGCGACAGAAGTTTCGAATGGACTGACTATTACTTTGTTTAACCGATATGAAATATGATGCGCATAAAATGTGACTATTCCATTTATTGGGGCCGAATACGAATAAATGTCAAATGGCTGGAGATCCTGCTTATCATCATGAAATACGCCAATTATTACGCCACCAGTGACACTATCAACTGCGTCAACGATCTTGTGGTATAAAGAACCGGTAATTGGGTAATCGAACTCAACTTCATATATACCATTTCGTTCCTCTGTAACTATACATCTCGTACAATCAACCAAACGTCCAAGGCCATTACTAGTAAAAGCGGTTTCTGTTTTATTAAATAAAATAGGTACCATTTAAATAGTCCACCACCTTGGCCTAATATATATTTGAGTGATGCCCTCTGCAGCAGTAAAATTATTTACACCCGGAACTAATTCTGGAAACTTATAATCGCTTAATATGACCTTGTCATTTGCCGAAAAAGGGTTTGAAAGACTTCTATAAATTTCCATCGACTCGCAATCAATAAATGTATAATACGAAGAATTATCAGTTAATGTAATGGTACTTCCATTAATTCCTACCTCACCAGTTCCATAAAGTCTAATTAACGGCTTCGAATTATAACTGGTTGGATTTGTTAATGCAATTGGAGGGTCGCCACTACTTTTTAAATATACTTTTGTTAAAGTCTCTCCAGATTTTAAAAACCTTTGAGGTTTACAATTAAATACTAAATCGAATACACCAAACTTATTAAGCATATCGACTGAAACTTCTAATCCGGAAGTATAATAAGCCATTCTATACTCATTGGGATGATAAGTATCTTCAAGTCTCTGATAACCGCTCAAAGAATATAAGTAGTCTCTTAACGCAGCAATATTAGTCTCAAAATTTGGATTAATAAATGCGGAAGGATAAGTTACTTCAATATTCTCAAATCTTTTTTCGTCATACAGTAAAAGTCCGGATCGTCCAGGTATTTCCAGTGTTGTATAAACTTTAGCGGGAGCATTGTAAGTGCCCCCGCCGTTTACGTATAAATTAAAATCTCTCAGAGATTTGCCGCCATAAGTAATGTAATTGATCATCTTAAACCAGCCGCCTTTCTCTGATAGTAACTCATATTAAGTTTCCTCTCAACAGCATTGGCTATATCGTCAACACTCTGATTTGCCTGAGGATAAATGTTAAATGTATTGTTCACAGTTCCACCATTTTGAATATTTGATGAATCATATTGCGAACCGGACCCATAACGGCCATTAACTCCAACAGACTGACCTCCAAGCATAGAACCAATTTGAGAAGCACCTGCCGCAACTTCACTAAGATCTAAAGTTGGACGAATAACAGGATTGGTATAATCTCCTTCGATTGCTGAAGCAAGTATTGTAGTAGCAGCACCAACAGTAGACATGGCCATATCCCTAATAGAATTGACAGCATATGATGCCCTATTATCAACACCTTCTGCAAATCCTTCTGACACATATGCGCCCATCTCCATAAACAACTTTGAAGGTGAACTTATCTGCAAATAATTCATTGCGGCGTTGTATGCCGCGCGTCCCAATGCGGTTCCAGCATAGGATGCATCACTAAGATGATAGTAAATACCATTAACAAATCCAGTAACAGCATACGAACCTGCACTTTGAAAATCGTAATAAGTTCCTTCTGCTCCAGTAGCGCCCTCACTGCCTATTGCCGCACCAGCAGAATTTGCAGCTATAGTAATACTAGGATCCGCCATTCCGTCAACAGCAGCTTGACCAAGTGTTGTTCCGGAAGACCTAACAGCATCCATGTTGCTATCTGAAACCATGCTGTTAGCGAAGTTATTAACTATTGTTGTTGAAGCAACTTCTGTTTCAACGCCTTCCGCATTAGTCTCTAAACCTGCAGTTATTCCTTCCGGTAATCCAGCATCCTGGAATATAGAACCATAATCAACTCCGGTAAGACTATCAGTGAAATTGCCGCTTACCAAACCAGAAAGATCGAAGTCACTAAGACCGCCACCAACTTTATCACCAAGAGCCCCCGTAAAGCTTGACAGATCTAAACCGTCAACGCCACCGAGAAGTCCTTCGTCCATCTTACCAGTAAGAGAACCGGTAAAGCTTGACAGATCTAAACCGTCAATTCCTCCGGTAAGACCACCAAGAAGATCCCCGCTCATTATGGATGAGAAATCTCCGCCAAATAGTCCACCTTCGCCGGTGAAGGACCCAAGCACTTTAGTTTTTAAACTGCTAATGTCTAATCCATCAGTGCCGCTTAATCCTAAAATACTTGTAAGATCGAATCCACCTTCATTAGCAAGAGTATTCTTAAGATCGCCTAAAGCTCCGGTAATTCTGGGAGTACTGTTCTTAATCGAATCACTAAAGCTAGTAACTTTACTCGAAAGATCTCCGCCATTAAAGACATCGGCAACAAGCGCAATACCTTGAGCAAGTAATGCCAAACTATCAATAAGCGCTGAAATCGATAATGCGGCGACAGCAATTGCTCCGGCGATAACTAAAGCCGCGGCAGCGACAACAAGCAATCCGGCTCCGGCAACTGCTAAACCAGCTCCAAGAAGTGCACTGCCTATTGCGAGTTCTAAGAATGCAAGCAACAATTTTGCGGCGCATCCAACAGCCTCCCAGGCAATTGGATTGAGCGTAGCAAGAGTTGTGACTAACATAAGCAAACCGGTAGAAAGATCCGGCAAGATACTAGAAACTAATGCAAGCGATGCTGCTCCAGCAAGGAATGCAACGGATAATGCAAGAGCCGCAACACTAATACCAAGCATTGCAAGAACACCAACAGTACCAAGGGCGAGTAAAGCGGCGCATAAAATGGTAATCTGTTCGGGAGTTGCAGAAATTGATTCGATAGCATCTCCAAGAAGTACGACTCCATCTGCTAACAACGGTAATGCAGCAGAAGCTACTTCAGCGGCTACGGCAACAACTAGAAATGCTGCCGCTACGATCAACACGGCTGCCGAAATTGCAAGTACACCAGCTGCCGCCGCAATACCAACGGTACCCATAACAGCTGCTAAAATTCCAAAGACGGCCATAACAGCCGTAATTGCAACACCAGCAGTGATCAATGCATCGGTGTCAACATCTTTAAGGAGATAAAATGCCATCGCAGCAGCAAATATTGCAGCGGCTATGGCTACTACTTTAGCAAGTGTTCCTAATGCGTTGCTTCCTTTACAAAGTTTTTCCATTACGCCAATAGAAATAAACATTGCTGAAATAACAACACCAATTATTGCCATAGCCTCAGCGGCTGCCATTAAATCGTCACTATCTGTCGCAATGGTCATGACTATTAGAGTTCGCAAAACAATTGCCAAGCCGCCTAAAACAGCAAGAATGGCTTTCCAATCAAGCCCATTTCCAGCAATCTTATTGGCCGCACCAATTGCTAAGAATAGCACTGCTAAATCAGCCATTAAAATAGTCATAACTCCGACCGACTGCCAAATCTTATTTCCTTCTCCCTGAAGAGCTTTGTTGATTACTAATAATGCAGCAACAATAGCCACTATACCAAGCACGACTGCAATGATAGCAGCTGACTGTATCTGATTTTCTCCTGCTATCTTTCCAGCTAATCCGACAGCAATTATTAATGCGCCAAGAAGGACCATAATAGAGGCCAAGATCGTTAACGGCTGCAATGCTTCTTCCCAACCGATATCCAATTTGACTAAAACAACCATAGCAGCTGCAATGATCACAATGGCCGCGACCATTGAAGTAATTGCTCTTGCCGTCTTTTGCATCGAGTTTTCATTAGTTCCCTTGTCGGTTGCTATTCTTGTAGCAACTCCAAGAAGAACAGCCATACCACCAAGTCCGGCCATTAAAATAGTCATCGTAAGAGATAACAAAGCCATTTCTCCGGCATCAATACCATTCTTCGACATCGATTTAGCCAGTAAACCGACTGCGGCAGTAATGATTAACAAGCTAGCAGACATGGCTGTTATTACTCCGGCCATTTTTAGCATATCTTTACTGGACATCTCGTTATTCTTTGCAAATTTGCCCATATAAACAGGAATTGCTGCCAATATACCGAGAATAAGAAGTAAGCTAACGATTAGAGCAACCATTCCTAAATCGATTTCGACAGTCTCAAGTAATTTAAGAGAAATAACGATCGCCAATAATGCAGCCGCCATAACACCAACGGCTATAGCTATGTTTCTCATAGTTTCAGATCCCTTTTTGAGGACCGACCCAATGACCATAGCCGCTAAAGCTATTCCGCCAATAAGTAATATTAATGTCTTAGCTTTTTCGAATTGATCCGAAGAAAGGGAACCGAGCTTTTGTATTGCGAAAGCCGCCGCTAATAATACACCAGCAAGTACAACTAGTGATAATAATGTATTGAGCTTTACTTGTTCTACATACTTTGAAAGAACAATTATAGCTGCGACAACCGAACCAAGCAGTATAACCATCGCTAAAACTTTTGTTAATATTCCTTCATTATCTGCTTTCGATACTATCCATAATGAACCGGCAATGGCCACAAGAGCAATAGAAAGCATGCTTATTACTTTTCTAAAGCTCTTGATCTGACTCTCCGTCATTGCTTCAGTTATCTTTTTCATCTCTTTAGCAAACAAAAGAAGGCCCGCGCCAAGAGCAATTACTGAAACTACTCCTTTTGCTATATCTCCTAATGGTAACTGACTAAAGGTTGTCAGAGCTTCTATTAAAGAAGTAATAGCTTTTACAATTAAATAAAGCCCAACAAATATGACAACTTTATTTAATATGCCACTAAATTCTTTAACAGCCGATGCAATCTTTTTAAACCCGGTTGTAATATTATCAACTTGCTTAAATATTACATATAAAGCGACCAGGTTAGTCGCCAAATATGCTAAGCCGAGGAATTTTCCTTTATCAAATGAACCATCCTCAGATTTAAGCTTGTCAATAATATCTTGAATAACTTTCTTAAGCTGATCAAATTTTGTGATAATCCATCTGAGAAAACTAGAATTCTTTTTCCATTTGATGAAAGCATCAACTAATCCAAGTATATGATCTTTAATATACCCAATCTTATCATCGGCATTAATAAATCCTGTAATAAAACCAGAAAACGATGACCAAAATTTCTTAAATGCTTCTCCAACCTGATCTATATATGGTTTTAAGAATTTCCAAATAACATCTGCAATCTGTTTAAAGTACTGCCAACCAGCTTGTAATACGTTAACAAGTTCTTCCCAAGTCGGTAAGAACTCTTTTATACTATCCCAAATTGCATTAAGAGCTGCCTCGATTTCTTCAAATGACGGAATAAATGGAGATATTACATCCCAAACATCGCTAGCAACTTTCTCTATCTGGCCCCAAGCTTTAATAAAAGCGTCTTTAACAGTAGATAAAATATCAATCATGTGATCATAATCAATATTTTTATCTATCCACTCTGTTAAAGAATCAAGCTTTTCGGCTATCCAATCAACTGCACTACCGACTATATTGGTTGCTTTTTCCGTTGCGGATCCAATATTTAAATCGAATACATCTGCAAAAGCAGCTACAAGATTGACTATTTTTCCAGTTAAAGTACCGACTAATCTTACTATAGGAGAAACAAGTCCAAATATCGGCTTTATAACAGAAACGAGATTTCCGACAAATTTAAATAAATTTTTTACAACAGTAAATAAATTTACTAAAGTGTCTTTCATCTTTTCAGATGTTTCATCACTTATGATTAAATTATCTGTAAATATATTAAATGCAATCGACATATCGTTTATTTTCTCGACTGCATTCCCAAGAAATACTTCACTAAAAGCATCTCTAAATGGTTGAATAAATTTTAATAAAGCTTCTTGAATATTTTCTAGACTTCTTCTAAATAGCTCAAATGCGTTTATTGATTCTCCAGTCTCTTCATCAAGAACAGCAACGCTTTCAGATACTTCTTTAAATATATCTAAGACTTCATCTAAAGGATCGGCAAATATAGTATACAGCGTTTCGCAGAAATTACTCCAGAACTGTTTCGCTCTTTCGGAGCTTCCGAACATATATTTAAATATATTTGCCCATTTAGTAGAAACAGCATCAGCAGTTGCATCTATTGCATCTTTAAATGTTTTTGCTGCCTGAGCTTCTTTAAAAGCATCTCTACTAAATTTAAGTTCTTCGCTTCCGAGTCTCTTTAAAACGGCTTCGAATGCTTCTACGGCTTCGGCGTCATCACCGAATTCCTCTGCCATTTTCTTTTGCCATTCGATGACTTCTTTTTGGTCTTCGCCTTTACCTAACTGCGCATAATAGTCATCAATAAACCCAAGCATCTCAGTAGCAGTATAACCGTACCTCGATGTTACATCATATAATTCAGATGTAAATTGACCATAATCTTCAAGAGTTTTCTGAAGAACTTGAGCAGTTGCCCATCCTTCTGCTAACGAAGATTCGAACTTTTCAGTTGCGCTAAATATACTATCGCCGTATGCGTATACGGCTTTTCCATTAGAATCTACTCGTTCTTTAACAACACCCAAAGCAACTGCAGTATCAAGCAAATGCTGTTTAAATGCTACTGTCGCAACGTTCGCATTTTGAAGAGATTTCCAGTCAATTAACTTTAATGAGCCAGCGCCCATTGCTTGAGCTAAGTTATAAGCAACTCTCTGACCAACTTCTGCGTTACCACCAGCGACAGCGACCATATTCATCATACCTTGGATTGCATCGGTAGATTTTAATAGTTCCTGTCCTGCTCCAGTAAACTTAGCCAGAGTCGAAATCATATCAGTAAAGTTATATGAAGTCTCGTCTGAATACCAGTTTAATTGTTCAACAGCTTTCTCGACAAATTCTTCATGAGATAATTGAGTATGAATATTGCTTATCTCATCAAATACGCCTTGTAATTCAGTTTTAGTTAAACCGATCTGTTTTGATAATACTGCTAGCGATGCTGAACCTGAACTATACTGTTGAAACATATAATTCAGATTTTTAGCAATTTGTTTATCTCCAAGTTGTTCTGTAAGATACTCGATTCTTGCTAAATCATCTGCTTCTTTTTCCCAAGTATCTGCCGTAGCGGCCATAGCCGTTTGTGTAGCAGAAGAATATTGGGCAAACTTCTCCCAACCGGCTCCAATTTGCTGGATAGTAAAGAATCCGGCATACTGAGTAGCCAAATCAGCAATTTTACCGCCAATTCTTGTTAAAGCGCCAAAAGCAATTGTTTCAAGAGCATTAAATCCATCAGAAACATTACCAAGACCACTTAAAAGATGAGAAAAATCAAGTTTTCTAGAACTTTTGTCAATATTTTCAAAGGTATCGGTGTCTTCTAATTTCCCAAGCTGTTTATCAAGATCATCAAGAGACTTTATACTATCTTTGATGTTACTTTCAAATCGCTTGTTGTCGAACTCCATTCTTACTACGCGTTCGTCAACAGCACTCATGAGGACTTGACCTCCTTCCAAATGGTATCGGCCATCTGTTCAAATATTGGCCGCACAGCAGGATTAATATAGTCTTTTCCAGCAACATATCCGCCTGTGCCGGTACCGTGGCCGTACTGTAAAATAATGGCTATATTTACACCTTTATTTACATTCGAATTATTCCATTGGATGGTATAAGTCCCATCCTCCACAATTATTTCATATGACCAAGAACCTGCCGTCTTACCCGAGTCTTTTGGAGTAGCAGAAGCTAATGCATTAACACCTTTTTTACCATACTTATCAAGTATGCTTTTAACTTCGAAATTAGACATCTTTTTAAAGAACCGTCTTGTTTTCTCAAATTTACCTTGACTGGTGATCTTTATCATTAACTTCTGCCCTCCTTTCTATTACCCTTTGCTTCCCATTTTTGCACGACGAGCTGCATTCAACGATCTATTCTTGGACATTATATCCGCCTTACTCATCTTCTTAGGCGGAGTATTCTTTATATTGCAAACCTTTACTAAAGTAAGCAATCTATTTAAATGCCATTTCTGGCACTCAAATGGGATCTGCAAAGCGATCATCCAATAGTAAATTATCTCGGATGTAATCTGCTCAGAAGATCTCTTTTTACCGTATGTCTTATCATCCCGCTCATTAAACCAAGTAGCGGTCATTGGTGCATCAATGTAATCATTGATCTGCCTAATCTGTTCATCAGTAAGCCTATACCAAATATTTGGATCGACATTCGGCGTTATAGTCATACACTTAAAGTAATCGATCGACTCTTCATATGTCGTAGGGTCTTTAGTAAGAAACGGTTTGTTCCATTTTGACTCCCATTTCGCCAAAGATACTAAAGAATGCTCGATGTTGACCGATTGCGCTTTGTAATATTTAAATTCCTGAAGTTCTTCGTCCCAACGCTCTTCTTCAGGAAAGGTTACCGTCATCATTACTTAGAAGGAGGCGCGATTTTAGGCTGCTCCTTTGGCATCTGAGGTACGATATGGTTAACAAAATCAGAAGCCGCATCCGCATTAGACGCTAACTCCATAAACAGCTCTGAATAAGCTTCAGTCTGTGCAAAGTCATCAGCGAGCATATGCCCATCAACAGCCTTCTTAACGAAACGCTTACCGTCAGCAGACTTCTCACCATAAGATTTAAGAATAATATCCTTAAAGATCGTAATAATTCTGGTGGTATCCTGCTCATCAACGATTTTCTGGATCATTTTAGAAAGACCGCCCTCGGATGATAATTCCATCTCTGTCAGTTCGGCTTTATTAAGATTAAAGTAAAAAGTTTCTGTTCTTTCATTACCGTCATAGTCGGTATAAGTAATTTTCTTTGCGTACATTAAAGTTTTCTCTCCTTTCAATTAAAAAAAAAAAAAAACAGAGGGCCCTCATATGAGAGCCCTCCAAAAAATTGATTATTACGAAGCAGAAAGCATCGCAACAACAGCAGCCGGGGAAGGCAGATACGGACCAGCATCGACCTCATCCCACTTAGTTGCGTCCCAAGATCCAGCAGTAATTGCATTCTTAGCCTGGTAAGTCTTCGTAACAGTAGACTCGGTGTGAGTGCAGTAATCGCCCTTAGCATAAGCTTTCGTGGTGCTGAACTTTTCAGCATCAACACCATAAAGAGCATTCTCAAGAGCAACAAGTTTTGCATCCTTAACGCCCTGATCACTGATCAGCTTGGAAGCATCGATGATAAGGCTGGAAGTAGGTCTGTACTCAACATTGTTGATCGTGCCAACAGCGACAGAAGTAGTGCTGATTTCCCAAGAGAACGTGATCGCCTCAGGAGAATCGTTGATGGTCTCATAAGATCTCTCAGACGGAGAAGCGGTGCAACCATAGATCAGGTGAAGCTTGTAGCCATAAGCATCACCCTTAACATCGTTACCAACTTCAGTTCTGAAGCAGAAACCGAACATCTTTCTCGCCTGCTGACCAATGCTAAGACCAGTCACAGGAGTCGCCGAACCATCACACTCGGCCCACTCATCGGGGTAAGTATAAGCTTCGATCGTAGCACCGAACTCCTCAAGACCACGAAGCGACAGGTACTTCAGGTTATCAGCATAGATAGCATTCTCGTCAGCACCAGAAGGAGTCTCAGAAACAGAACTAAGTCCGTTCCACGCAACACCGGGTCCGTACTCTCTTCCAGTCGCATTCGAGCTGTTATAAGGATAAAGAACACCGTTCTTTACACCGGTTTCATAAAAATGTTCGCCGGTTTTGTCCCATTCAAGACGAGCCATTTTATTTCCTCCAATTAATAATAAAGATTATACACATAATGATTGAGATTATCAGAAGTAAAAAATCTATTGAATCTGCACTTCTGAAAATGCTCAATCATTTGTGTCTTTAAAGTGTTATCAGGATTCTTATCAATATATGTTACTTCATAAGCATTATCCAAATTATAAGGCATGTTATCTGCCCTACGAGCTTGAATATTACTTAGATTATATATGATGCATGGATAAGAAATCTTTATTGACGCAGGGGGTTGAAAATACACATGGTCGGAGCCCAACAACGTCTCTAATTCATTCTGGAGTTCCAGCCTGCTCGCCATTGTATACACCCCCTATCGTTAACCTTATGCGGGGATACTCGACTTCCGCAGATGTGATCTTCCAAAGATAGTTATTCCATTTAACGTACTTCATAGCTCCTATTTGCTGATAAGCATATGCATCAGCAAGGATACTGAAATCGTTTTTTATAATGAAATCATCATTCAGTTGATCGCTGGAGCTCCAGTTAGCTCTATGTTTTAGAACATCCCCATAATAGGGACGTTCAACGATCTCTTCCGTCCATACACCCGGAACAGTTTCCCTAGTTATTAGGAAACCTATTTGACCGTAGAAACGCCCCATTTTGAACTAAAATCAGGCGTTATCTACAGTAAGAGCGGAGAGGCTGTAGACCTTGGTGATCGTATCGCCTGCGAGAGTGGTCACGACCTTGACTTTCTGAGTGTTCTTATTGGTGATACGGAGCACACAGTTCATATCGGAATCAAGCGTAACCGGGCCCTTCGGATCCTGCGCATTGGTAAGCTCCACCGTCGTGGTCGCACCATCCGTAGCAGCGAATTTAAGAACCAGATAGTTACCAGACTGATACTCGGGGTTTCCGGAGAATCCAGTATAGCCAGTGACATAATTCAGATGACCCTGAATAAAGTTGTCATTGACAATGACGTTGTCCTGAAGCAGGCTGACGGCTTTACCAAGAACAACCGTGCTGGGATTTTCCGGCTCAGCAGACAGAACCATTGCCTGAGTCATTTCGATCGCGATCGCGGAATAGGGCTTGATCAGAGCGCCAGAGCAACGAGTCTCGATGAGATACTTCTGAGCATTGTAGTCAATGTCGAAGTCATCGAACATATTGACCGCGCCACCCTTGTCAGCACCGACATTGTAGTCACGCAGGTTGACAATGATGCCCTGGAGGTTATAGGTAACACCGGACACGACACGGCTGAGGTTCTCGAGAACCGGAGCAGTAACGATCTTGCGAACACGAAGAGTGTTGGCGAGCTTGTCCTGAGTATCGTAGATGATACGGCCCATCTGGTCCTCCATCAGGAGGCAGTTGGTGAGCATGTCTTCGGTGGTGAAGAGCACAGGATCGCCGGAGCCACGATAATCCTTGCGAGCGCGAACGCAAGCCTGAATGAACGCTTTCGCCTTCTGATCATTGGTAGCAGCCGCGGCAACCGCAAAGGTCTTCTTCACAGTGTAAATGTCATCGTCGGTCCAGATAGGACGGATGCACTGCTCGTTGATCTTCTCATCGGAAGCGGTCGAACGGCCATCGCCAACGAGGAACGCACGAGCAAGCTCCTCGTCGAGCATCATGCGCATCTCGTTCTTGATCCACGCAACAACATCAAAGTCGACGATGTCGACAGCGTCATCACGATCGAGTTTCTGCTTCTTGTAAACAGTAGTGGGAGAGGTGGTTCTCTTCAGCAGGCCGAAGAGCTCTTCCTTCTTGAAGTTGCCCTTGAGGTAACCCTTGGCGCGAGCATCAGCCTCAGTAATATCGGCAAAGACGCTCTTGATCCTGGAGAACGGGGTGTGATGAACGCCGTTCATAACCTCGGTGACCCACGCATCCTGTCTCTTAATGAACTCAGGAGCACCACCATTAACTTCTTTTGCCTCAGGGAACAGGTAATCGATATCCTCGATACCATGAGACAGAACAGCCTCTTTCAGGCTTCCGGAACGCTTAGCATCGGTGAAGATGGCCTCCATCTCAGCATGGCTAAGGTAGTTCTCGTTTTCCGTAGTATCGGACTCAAACACATTGTGCTTCATTTCTTCTTCTCCTTCATTTTCATCTTCTTCGTCAGCTTCTTTAACGCCAGCCGACTCAAGCGCCTGACCGATCAGTGCGTACACAACGGTCTTCTGTTCTTCGGTGAGACTATCAAACACTTCACCGACAGTCTTTTCTTTCTTTTCTTCAGCCATTTCTTTTTTATCGTCAGCTTCAGCGTGCTCGACGACTTCCTCCTCTTCTTTTTTAGGCTTTGCTGTTTTCTTAGCGGTCTTAGGCTTCACCGCAGGCTCCTCTTTGACAGGTTCCTCAACCTGCTCAGCAACAGGTGCAGCGGGTTCAGCAACTTCAGCCTGAGGAGGAACGGTAACGGAATGCTCAATCGCAGTATCATCTTCAATAATAGAGATAATAGCTTCCTCATCAACAGTATCGCTATGAGCGATCACAGTGTCTATATAAGCACCCGGATTTGCTCCGGCGAGTACCAGACTTACCTCTCTGATTGCACCATGAATTACATCATGACCATTCTGGGTAAGTTTGTTGGCATAAATAGAGAGATGCGTAATATCCCCATGCCGGACAAGCTTCTTAGCAGTTTCGCCATCTTCGGTATCATTAAAACTGCCATAGGTGTAAACGCCATCTTCTCTATTTTCAAGAAGAGCATGCCCGAGGACATTCGTTGCATTATTATGGTCATGATTCCACACAAGAGGAACAACCAGACCATCACAATCCTTAAACGCATCCTTCCTGATTACTCGACCGTCAGAGCATTTAATGTCATTCCTAGTAGCCCAACCACTAAAATCGTAATTTGCTCCCATTTTGACTAAACTCCTCTTATGAATAATCTATATTTGGATCGTATGGCGGAATATTAGAACTTGCTTTATACTCTCGAATTGCTTCTGCGATCTGTTCATTAGTAAGGCTATCAATTTCCTGATCCGGGTACATCTGTCTAATAGCTTCTTCTAATTCTTCATCACTTAAAGACTCAACTAAAGCTTGTAAATCTTCTCCTTGACCTTGCGGCTGAGGATTTTCTTCCGGATTACCGGGAACTTTATCATTTCCTCCAGTCGTAGAAGCGAATTCCTGTCCTGCAGATGCATTGAGGTTCTTATTTCTCAACTGATTCGCCAGTTCGCTATCAACAGGCGGCAACCCAGCAATTTGTCTGATCTCGTTCGAGCTCATGATTTCGTTTCTTGTAAACTTGTCAGCAATATCTGCAAGACTACCGATAGGAACGAGCTTAAACGGATCTCTAAAGTACATGATTGCCTCATGTTTCTTCTTCCTGTCTTTTTCAGTTAAGAATTTACGGTTCATTTCATCTACAAGGGCAGATAAAATAGGAACTATAATATGGTTCTCATAATTCAGCATAGTCTTATCATCAGCTGTTCCATCAAGTATCGACGTCGTAATACCTAACTGACTGTAAAGAGTCGTTGTCAGATACTCGATCTGCGATAACAAATTATTATCTACCGAACGGTTAAGCTGAGTAATATGCTCTGTGCTGTCAATGTATGCGATACCATACTTAGATCCCGCAAGCTGCATTTCGATATCCTTCTTTCGAAGTTCCGCCTGATCTCTTCGCGCTTGCGTTTTGATTGTGTAGGGAAGCTGGATTATTAAATCTAACTTTCCTGACCCGCTCTGTTCGTCAATAGCATCAAGTAAACTCAGTTTTCTAATAAGTCGCTGAAGTACTGAGTTAGACTCGTTCATTACCGAATAGAACGGATTTTCTATAATACTAACCGAACGCTTTGGAAGCATTATTTCTTCCGGCTGCCCGGTTCTGTCATTATAAAGTCTGATCTTGACAAAATCGGGATGCCACTCGACAACTTTTCCTACACGCATTGACAAAACATCGTATGAATCCATCTTCCGGATGTCCTTATCTGTATCAACCGGTACTATAGCGATACAACCTTCATCAAGCATGGAGAGAACAGCGTCTTGTACTAATGATCTTCCTGTCTGATCCTTGTTAGCAGAAAGTGTTAAACAAGAATTAAGCCCCGAATCAACCGTTTCTTTATATCTTCCGGCATCATCGAGGACCACATGTTTAATACTAACTGCTGCACAATCGACAGCAATTCGATTATATATAGTTGTAACTATTGTTCGCTCATTACCTCTCGTGAGTCTAACACGATCGGGTCGATACGAACTACTGAAACCGTAATCAATATATTTATAATCTCTCACTCTAGGAGGATCACGGTTCATAAAAGCATTCCAGGCATGCTTAAGCCTGTCTGTTAAAGAGGGCAAGTCACTTCACCTACCTCTTCGTTAAATATTCTAAATATGCTCCTCCAGCCAATACCGCAGCCGCCGGAATTGCTGCCAGAGCTACAGGGCCGGTAGAGCCTATGAGCGCAGCAGTAGCAAATGCCGAACCGGCCGCGGTCAATGGCGTCAATGTATTTATTAATGTTCTCTGCGTAATCGTTCTTCGTCCAAGATCGACCATACGTTTGTCAGATGATCTTATTGTAGAACTTAAATCACGGACCTTTTTGATATCTTTATCTTTATTAGCAGCATCGAGAATATTGTGCTCGGTACCTAATCGAGCAGCTAATTTATCAATACTATATTTTTTATTTAAGTAATTCTCACGATTATTTAATCTTTCTTCAGCGGTAGAACGGCGTTTTTTTCCAAGCTCAGTAAGTGTGCCATCAGAATTTTGAAAACGCCGGACACCCCATTTCATTCCAACGACTCCGTGATGAAAAAGTTCTTCTTTCCATGATTCCATAGTTAACTCCTATTTTCTTCTTCAAGTCCGAATGGGATGCCTTTAATTACCATATTTTTGTTTGTATTCTTTTTCGGCAGCTTCTCTAGCGCCTTTATTTACTTCTTTCACCTGATTATTATAATCTCTTGCACCTATTGTTGATCCAATTACAGCACCCGGAACTCCTCCAAGAAAAGCTCCTATAAATGTTCCTCTCTGAGCTTTCATATAAGAATCAACATACTCATATGAATACTTTTTAATATACTCATGAGTATTAATATTGGATTTAGCCTGTATCCAAGCTTTTCCATTTCGTATTTCTGCTTGTTTATCGCCAACAATTTTTGCCCTTTTAATATTTTCTTCAGCCTTATTTAATACTTTTTCATTAACTTCGTATCCTTTTGTCGAAATTTTTTGCATACGAGAAACATTTCTCGCCGCTTTTTTATTTCCTTCATATTTAGCTTTTTCAGCATCAGTTAACGTGCCGTCCTCATTTTGGTATCGACGAACACCCCATTTTTGGCCTTTTATGCCATGATGATATAATTCTTCTCTATAATCCATATCAGATTACCCCTTTATTTCTCAACAATTCTTCTGTATAAGTACGGCCTTTATTAACCTGATAACTGGAAAGGTTATTTATTCCATAATTATCTTTCATCCGGTCATAATTTTTAACAAACTTATTTCCGGCTTTTAAATATTTACGGTAAGCCTTCGATAGTTTCACACCTTGGCGACGTTTCAACTCAAGATCTATATCGGTAATAATTGGTTTTTTGGCTCTTTTCTGGAATTTTTGCTGTCTCTTGGTAAGATTCGCGTATTTATTATTGTAATTCTTCTCAAGTTTATTAAACTTATCAGAATCTTTATTAAGATGCTTCTTACCAAGTTCAGTCAAAGTTCCATCCTTGTTCTGAAAACGTCTGACACCCCACTTCATGCCTAAGATACCGTAGTGATATAACTCATTTTTCCATTCTTCCATATCACTTACCTCGTATCTTATTAATTAAATTAACACCGGCCTGATAAACTTTACTATTCTTGATTGCAGAAATCGCATTATTAGCTAAAGTAGTCGCAGTACTTTTTATATAGCTAATAAAGTTTTGGCCATTCTTTGTTTGTGGAGTATTGGTGACTTCAGATACAGGTCTAGACATTGTCTGACTTATGGCTGTCTCTACTTTTTTAACAGTGTCTTTAATAGTGTCTTTAACAGTATCTACTGATTTTGAATCATTTTTATTTCCTGTTGAAACGGTAGACACAGAAGCTCCTGAATTATTTGACGTCACAGCAGAAGTAGGTGCTTGAATGCCATTAGTTTCTTCCGGAACCCACATCTGTCCATCCCAATAGACTTTTCTATTAAGATCGGTTATCAGATAAAGATCGCCAACCTGAGAATCCTTAGGGAGATCATCAAACGACTTCACAGAACCTTTGTCAACTGTCGGGATCTTTGGTTTATTTTCAGTTGTTGTAGAAGCAGATGACTTAGAACTACTGGACGACCTGCCAGAAGACTTTTTTTTCTTTGTTGAAGCTCCTTGATTAGCACTTTGCTGTCTGGCTAGAACCGAAGAATAATTAGCATTTAAAAGTTTTTCCTTTAAAGAATCTGACATATTACTATTGGTTTCGCCATTATCATTTTTATTCTTATTTTGTTTAAGATCTTCCGGATAAATATATCGGCCATTCTCGATTCGCACATACCTATGGTTCTTCCACGTCCAACCGCCTCTTTCTTTAGACGAATTGGAAGTTCCAGATCCACCGGCGCCTTCTCTAATACGTGCTCTTAACTCGCTGATTACTCCGTGATACAACTCTTCGCGCCACGATTCCATTAGACAGTCTTCACCCCTTCCTTACGGTAAGCAATACGACCATCGCCATAAACACCGCTCTTATATCTAGACATATCGGTGCCCTTCGGTGCTAACGCCGTATGCGCTCCATATTCTCCACGTTTTGCTATAAACTGCACAACGTACCCGGAAGGAGCTTCAAGTTCTCCAACAGCCATATTCATAAGCTGTGCAAGTTTCTTATTATATGCATTTATGTATTTACGACTGTCTTTACCGTTCTTCTTAAGTCTACGAAGAGACATATTAAGTTCCCGCTCAGCGTAAATCTTCATATATGGTTCAACTGCTTTTTCTACTTTCTTATTGATAGTATTACCATACTTCTTTAAGAACTTGGAATTTGACTTGTCAATCTGTTTAGCTCTGCGTTTCATTCCGGCAGGAGTTAAGGAACCATCAGGATTTTGGTAACGTCTAACACCCCATTTTTGTCCAAGGATGCCATGATGTTTGAGTTCGTTTTCTTTAAGACCATTTTCATAAATATTCATAAAATCATCCTCAAACATATATTCATTACCCTTCCTATAATCAGAAAAGTGCCCATCCGTATATGTATCAAATTTCTTTATTTTATCTATTGCGTCATTAACTTTATCTGATTTGTATTTATTCTTTATACCATCAGATTCTTCTTTCCATGAATCAGATTCCATCTGAAGTAATTCTAACAATTCCGGATCATCTATTGTGCCATAATGAGCATCTCTTTTATAACGGCGAAATTCTCGCTCTATACTAAAAATGCTCTTTAAAGTTTCTTTATCTTTATTTGAAATATGTAATGAATCAATTTCATCATTTACATCATCAATAGATTTTTGATACTTTTCTCTTGAAAAAGCACCATTAGTTATACCATATTTAGTTTGAACTACTTTTTCTTTTTGCGCATTTCTATTTTTTCCGGCTTCTGTTAAACTTCCATCCTTATTCTGGAAACGACGAACACCCCATTTTTGTCCGAGGATGCCATGATGAGCAAAATACTTTTCAGGAATATACTTATGAAACCGGTTATCTTCTCCGACTCCAAAGTCATCAAAGCTCATACCATATTCCTTCATTCGAGCAAGAATAGCATTAGCAAGCTGCTTCTCATACTTCGGAGAGACATAATTAAAGAATTTTATAGCCGACAAGACATGCTGTTTGTCAGGCATCGGGAACTTCTTCTGTTTAGGGAGGCCATATTTACGGTCCTCTTCCGGTATAGAACCGATCGGGACTGCATGGCATAGTTCTGATTTCCAAGATTCCATATTATTCACCCCAAACCGATTTTCTTTTCCAGCGTACTAATTCTTTTACCGAATACTCGGCTATGTCGCTTATTGAAACTGGCTCTCTATCATTACCAAGAGCATTAATTTTTTTATTTCCATATTCGCCAACAAGATCATATGCGGCTTTTTTACATTCAGAAATATATGTATTATAAGCGTCCTCTTTGATCTTTTCACCACGTTTATTATTAGGATCGCTATAATACTTCTTTTCTGCTTCAGCCCAATATTTGCTCTCGTATCCTTCGTATACTTTTCTAAAATCATGAAACCCTGTTAGGTCTTTTATAGGATGCCCATCGTATTCTTTCGGATGCTCTCCATGCTCTTTTTGAAATTGTAAAGCTTCCTTCAAATACTCTGGATCATATTTTTCAAAGAATTTTACAGTATCATTGTAAGCCCTGTCACTAGCTTCTTGAAGCTCATCAGATTCATAAAAATCTTTATACTTATTACATGCATCTCTATAATCAATTAATGCATTTTTTACAGCATCAAGATTTTTAATCGCTCTTGGATCAATTTCGTCCGAATACTTACGCCCCAAAAAAGGCAATTTATTTGTATCGGATCCCCAATTTCTATTCATGCTCCTATTTGTATCAGCAATATCTTTAGCAAGACGTTTCTTTCCAAGATCTGTAAGAGTACCATCGGGGTTCTGATACCTACGAACTCCCCATTTCATTCCAAGGACGCCATGATGTTCTAAATACTCCATAGTTCTTCTCCTTTACTCAAAAGCATCCTTATTTAGCTTATATGCAACAAAAGCGTCCATCATAGCAGCTACGTTATCGATCTTCTGCTCATGACGGCGCTTTAATAATTTCCTATTACCGTTAGTATCTTCAATCGTTATACAGTTACCCATTGTGTAACTCATAAGCTCTTCATCAAACAGTAACAGTCCATCTCCGGCCAACTTCTTAAGCTCACCAAGAGGAACTGACTCAGTTTTAGCACCCTGTATAACCTTCTCAATACCAAACGGTCCATTTTCAGACTCCCACCGCTCAACAAATGACTTAGCGTTATATGGGTCAAATCCAAAGCATCTGACATCATATTGTGATTCAGCTATATGCCGATCAAGGTCGTCATACACATCCATCAGATCCAGAATAGACCCTTCCAGAACTATAAGGCTTCCTTCCTTAATGAACTCCTCATACTTCTGTCGCATTGCCATCGGCAATTTAGACATCGTCATACTCGTTATATAGCTTCGAGTCTTAACTCCAAATCGTCCGCCGCCGAGCGGAAACAGGAATGTGAATGCGCAAAAGTCATCGCCCTGTGATAAGTCTGCGCCCATAGCGCAAGGCATCTGCCAGAAATTGAGTTGATGATCGAGCGGAAGCGTTTCTTCGTATGTGAAGTAGTATGTATAACCTTCCATCGGGATTCCAAAACGCTTTGCTAAAATATCGTTGCGTGCGGCAGGAACTTTTTCAGCTCTCTCCACATCTAACTGATAAGTCTCATAAGTTACGGTCTTACCCAGATTAGGATTAGCCTTAATCCACATATTAGGATCATTAATTTCCTCGATATCGTCTAACCGGTAATACCAAATACTCACATGCGGATTGTAGTAATCGCCCTTCAGGATGTCCATGAGCTCCATTTTGATCGAATCTCCGGAACCATTTCGGACAGTTCCCTCCGAACTGATCGCTATGATGACATAGTCATCTAATCCGCCTTTAGAAGCACCCTGTTCAAGAGCACCGATGACATCTTCTCTGGTGTCTCCCGATAACCATTCATCGATCGTAGCACACTTTACTCGCAAACCCTGCAACTTATTAATGCTCATAGGTCTTGCTTCGAGAAGCGAACCCGTCAAGAAGTTCTCAATGCCCTTCTTAGTCGATGCAAGCTTCTGACGGTTAGCTCGAGACCCGGTTGTGTTCTGCAAACTACCTTCAGTCAGAAACTTAAAAAGAGGTCCTCTCGCTCGTACGATACTTGTTCGTATTGGCGAAAGGACCTCTTCAGCTTGTTTCATAGTAGGAGCAGTCGTAACCTGATGTGTTGTGCTCGTATCAACATTTAAGAAGAAACTCTGAATAGCTGATGCATACATCGACTTAGCTCCACCTCGAGCCAGTATCAAGTATTGCTTATTGACAAGTCTCTTCTTAATCGTCTTTAATACATACTTTCCGCCATATCCTTCAGGATTTGGCACATAAACGGATCGTTCAACGAAGTAATACCATCCAAAGAGTTGTTCAGCCCATAGTTTAAAACTATCAAGCAACTTAAGGTCTGTTCCATCTGTTAAAGTCAATTCGTTCTCGCAATAGCTTATGAAACCATTAACTGCTTCATCGTCATAGTAAACTCCGGGGTTTGCTATAAGATCGTCGATACGGTTCATTTCCATTGCTACAGTTTTGCAGACCGGGATCTCACCTCTAAGGACAGCTTCTCGAAATTGGCCATAATAATATGGCGTAGCAACATTTGATAAGCTCATATTATCACTGGCCTTTCTTTATTTATCTTTAGCTGTTACTAATCTTTCTCATCTTTCCTTTATCGTCGTTCATTCCATCTCTAAGAAGATTAACAACGCCAGCAGTATTATTATAAACTCTAATACCTGCCGAGCTAAGATTACCAATCGTATTTAAGATATCGGTAGTTTTCTCGGCTCCTTTACGAATTTTACTTTTTTCTTTTTCTTTAAATGAACTCAGACTATCCATCTGGGTTCTTCTGTCGACAAGACTCTTAAGATCAGAATTAGAGAACATCTCGATATTTGCTAAAGCTCTTTTATAATCTCCTTTAGCAATAATGTCTTGTTTAAGCTTCTCTTGCTGCTCTTTAGTCATCTTCTCTTTATCAGCAACTTCTTTTGCTTTAGCGGCCTCTTTCTGTTTTTTCTTCTTTGCGGCTGCTTCTTTACGAATCTGTTTTCTTGACTTAGAGCCAACCTCTAAAGAAAGAGTGCCTTCTTTTTTCTTACCAACGCCATAATGTTCTCTTCCTAATGACGTTAAAGAACCATCCGGATTCTGGTATCTGCGTTCTCCCCATTTCATTTTAGGAACGCCATAATGGTAAAGCTCGTTCTTATCCATGATCTTTACCTCCTTATAACTTCATACTCAGGATCGACTAAATCTTCCGGCTTGGTATCTGTAAGATCAGTAGCCGAGAACAGTCGCCATTCTAATTCTTTTACTGTTCGGTCAAGAGCATCATTAAGTGTTCCGGAAGTAGGCGGATCAAACATTTGCCGAACTTTTGCGTACATATATGTCTTAACCGCATTAAGATCTTCTCTTCCTTCGAGATACTCGCTCCAAGTTGAACTATTATCATCGATCTGGAACTGACGCCCAATACCCATTTGTGCCATGATAAAAAATACAGAGTTGATGTCTGTTATGATGTCCAGATCGAATGCTGAGTATTCGGAATCTATTCCGAGCATCTTTTTAACACTTATAAGAATACTATCTTCCATTTAACATCACCTCTGTTTCCAAGGGCATGTGTCATTAGGTAATCGAACCGTCGGGTTCGTCCGTAGACAGCCCTCTGCATTTCCATAATGTATTGCATTATGTGTTTCCAAAGTAGTACAAATCAAATATTCAGGATTAAGTAGATACTCAGTCGCTTCGACAATGTCTTGAATACTGACGGGATTCATATGATGTATTATTGCCTTTCCATAGATCTCTCTATCCGGAACCGCAAGATCACATCCACCATCCCGAAGTATTACCTGATCCCGAATTCTTTTCCATTCTTTCGATCTGTAAAAATTCTGATTAAGCCAACGGTCAAATCCAAATGTATCTTCTCCGATCTTTCCTTTTAACTTAAGATACTCAAATCGTTCTTCGAAGGACGGAAGTAAAATAAGTTCACTATACGTTCTCAGATTCATTTTCTCTTTGCCCGCTATAAGTTCTCATCGCCTCAAGAGCATTCGCATAAAGTTCTTCAACTCTCTTAGCAGATTGTATTGCTTCGGTCTTCGCTGTAATAAGATCCTTTTGTTTTTCTAGGATCTCTTTTTCTATTCGTTCCTTTGTAGATCCGAGTTTTAAATAGTGAGTAATAACCTGAGATGAAGCAGTTCCTTCCATTAGTTGCTTCTCTGCAAGATTGATCGCCAAAGCTATAAGCTGGTTCTCTCTTGCTTCCGGATCTAACGCAGGACGTTGCTTAGCAAAAGACTCTTTCCTTGCCTTTCCCAAGTTCTCACTTCCTCGCTATACTATTTCTGATTCTTACCTCTTTTAAATCCACTATGAAAATAATCGCATTTCCGACTGCAAGAAAGATATGTGTCTTTTCTATGGTAAACACATTCTTTACAAGGTCTTCTCTTTATAAGTTCATCATGTCGTTCTTTTTCTTTTTCGGTTAACATCTATCTGGTTCCTTTCTAAATATTGTTTCGTATCACTCTGGACGGTACAGCCCCAGAATTGAAAGGAAAATAATCACGGCAAATATTGTAAGGAGGCAATTAAAGTCGAAGGCGAACAACCCAAACCCGCACAGCAGAAAGGAGAGAAAGCTATTAGCAGAAAAGCAATCTAGCAACTTTGAGGCAAGACACTATGTCTAAGAGAGAATGACTGTACCGCCGAGACTAATACGAAACTCGGACCCAAATATAAAAATATCCACCGGGGAAAAATTGAAGACCGCCGCGATGCAGAAGGGGGGTGGATATTTTTCAACCCCCCGCCCCTTCTTTTTGATATTTATTTTCTAATATTAACTTTCTTTTTGTAAAACTAATTCACTTCTAGCTTCACTCACACTCAAACATATGTGCTCACAAACAAATGGGGGCGCAATCTGTGTCTGATGCCTATGATTAAAACAATTACAACTTAATTGGAAACTGTGTTTTGTGATTAATCGCTTTAACATACATTGCGTTCTCATCATTCGAATCCAAAGGCAAGTGACGAACGATTAAATCGATCGCTTGCTCGACAATCAAGTCGTTCTCGCTTGGCGGCAAACCAATTGAATCACGAGCGACCCGGGCCAGGAGGGAGCATGAGTGGTAACCGTGCGACTCATCAAACTGATACCATTGATCCCATTCAGTAAACGGACTATAAGGATTGTCAGATGTAGTCAAGGCAACGTTCATCATGGTGTATTCATCCCCTTTCATTCACTGGCACTCGACTCTGCCTTTGGATGCAAAGCGTTATTAACCATTGTCGTACTTAAATCGAGCTTATCTGCGATCTCCTTCATCGTATAACCACTTGCACTCATCGATCTGATTAAGCTGACCTTTGAATCACTCAACACATTGGTCTGGTGTGGCATAGCTAAGCTCTTAACCTGGTCCATATCTGCGTTATTGAGTAACCTCTCTAACTTAGAGGGGGCTATAGCATTAGCTTCAACCGCTTCCCACTCCTCAGGAGTGAAATCGACCTTTGTCTTCGAAGCACCAACCATTAAACGGGCCCCGGTCATCCGTTGCGCCTTAAGCTTCTTAAGCTCATCAGCATGATCGCGATCAGTTAATTCAGGATGAGCATCGATTTGAGCCTTAACCATAATATTAGCAAGGACCGCAGCCTGCCTCTCCCTTGGGGCGTTCTTTTGAGCAACAAGTAGCTTTTCATTGAGGGAGGCTACTTCTTCCTCATAGCTCCGGGCGGCTTCTGAATCTTTACTCGGAGTCGCTTTAACAGCATTTAAGTATTCTAATCTTGCCTGGTTCCCCAAAGTTCTCAAATTGTCTGCATACTGAGCGTACAAAATTTCTTTCGGATGTCCCGAGGAGAGATCAAATGCAGTACCCCCTAGGAGGTATATTTTTTCCATAGCAGAGACTGTTTCGGTAGCAGGCTTTCCAGTATCCACCCATTCTTTTTTCCCTGTCTCGGCATTAATTACGGGGGTCTTTATTGTTCTTCCGGTATACTCGTAATTAATTTTTCCGGTCTCTGGATCTATCATTCTTTCCAGATAAACTTGGGCTCTTTCTGGTATTTGTCTGTCCCCTTTTGCTTGGGAAATTATAGTGGATGCTCCTTTGTTTACTCCCCCCTGGTATAATTTTTTCAATTCCGCAATCTTATTATCTTCATAACTTTTCTGATAATTAAGATTGTGTTTTTCAGCATCAATTATTACCATGGAATGTTTAACAGCACGAGCTACTTGATCATCCGGGGCACCTCTGAGAGTCATATCCGTAATTAGGTTGGAAATTTTTCCCATTTCCATTTGTTTTCTCCAACCCTTTTGCTCAACAACAGGAGTAGCTTCTGGCGGATTAGCATAATCATCTGTTTCGAAATCTTTCAGAGCTTCCAAATAAGGACGAGTAGTAAATTTTATGTTCTTATTTTCAGGAAGTACCACAACAGTATCTCCATCAAAGTCTGCACCAGAAAGTTGGTGAGCAGCCTTCGGATGAATTCCTATTGCATCTGCACTATTTCCAATTAATTCTTGGCCCTGCGCATTCTTATTATTAACAGTTAATCTTGGAAGTTCAAAAGTTCCTGCATGAGGATGCCTGACCAAAACAACCGTGGTTCCATTTTCATACTGAGGAGCATAAACTTCGTTTTCTTTTAAACTAGTAAGTGGCAATATTAACCTATTAGCCTGTCCAGGTATTGCCGCTCCTTTTAAATCTACAGAAGCTCCATCACATGAATCAGCAAATTCTTTCAATAAAACTTTTCTTACTACCGGATTAGGTATAGAAAGTATTTCATTGAATTCTTCTACCTGTTGCTGATACGCCAAATTTAACTGACGCTCAATTATTTCTTTTGGCTGCTTTGATAAGAACTGAGAGGATAGGGACTTTGACCAATCTTCCCAATCTCCCTCTTCATTTACAATATTTAAAGCACCCCTCTGACTTTTTATGGTTGCACCAAACGGATTGTCTTTATCAGGTTTTCCTTCTTCGTCTGTGTTAACTGGTTTTAAAACTTTTTCTAAAGGCTTATCCCTAGATTTACTGGTATTAAATACGACATCATACCCATCTGGTATATCATTTGTATAAAGAGCAACACCTTTAAGATACAACCCATTATCTGTCGCAATTCTTACCTGAGCATATTGAGAAGTTCCGAGATCTAAATCTTTAACACCACGTCTAAGTTCAATAGTACCATCTAAATCTTTACCACCCTCATCCGGGTATCTTATGTAGACCCTATCCATACTAATTCTTTCAGGATCTTTAATTCCAGCTCCGGTCTTTCCCTTATCTCTTTCATGCGGAAAGTAATCGTCAACGGATTTAAGTTCTGAAAGATTATTTTTTACATCTCCATAAGTTGTCCCTGCTGGGGCTAATATTTTTACCGTTGTAAATTTTCCCGGATTAGTCGGCTGAGGTAATTTATAGTTTGGAAGTACGACATAATCTCCAGTATCTGTCATAGCTTTTACAGCGGCATTTAATTTTTCTTTAGATACCCCGAGATTATTTTCAACACCCTCCCCGATGTCTAGGAATCTTTTACGATCCATTTCACTCTCAAGACGATTTACAACAGCATCAAGACTTTGTTTCTTCGGAGCAGATTTTGGATTAAGTCTATTGTACACAGTCCTTTCACTTAGACCAGTTTTTGCTGCTATTTCAGGAATTGTAAATCCTTGATCATAAAGACCTCTAACTATTTTTTGCTCTCTATCAACTTTTTCAGTATGGGCGACAGTAACAGCTGATCTTAAATCTCTTAAAGAATATCCAAAATAGTCCGCAACTTCTTTTTCCGACATACCAGAATTTTTAAGTCTTCTATAAGTTTTATAGAATTCATTATTTGTATGCTGAAAAGGATCTTTTCCGGATCCAACCGGGTATCTTCCAGAACCAACCCCCTGAGAGGATTCTTCTTTATTCTTTCCAACATGATAAAGTTCATCACGCGGTATTTTTGCCGTCGGGTGATAAATTTCTGTCGCAAAGTTATACCACGTATCATCATCTGTAGGATCATGATAGACAATGCCATCGTCAGTATTCCAATGCATTAGAATTTCATAAGGTTCTATCATTTCTTACTCCTCCAGACTTGAAAGTGTCGATAATGGGATCTAATTCTATAATTTTATCTATAACCGCATAAATATCTTCCGGGCTCGGATGACAAATGCTGATCTCGCTTGACTGATACAGTCTTAATTCGGTGTCAATATTTTCCGGTTTAATTTTTAATTTCTTTCCATACTCTAAAAAGAAATAAGCCGAGTAAACAATTAATTGTTCAAACCCGGCCGGCTTTATTCCAGTTTTTAGATCATGGATTCTTAAAGTTCTTCTAGAATATCTAATAGCATCACAAGTACCAAAGGCATTATCTGAATAATACAGAGGTACTTCAGTCGCCATGCCATAATCGATAGTGTCGTTGACATACTCGACTAAAGTTTGATAGAACTGCGAAATATCAATTACATAAATCGGTATTCCGTTTCTTATCAGCTCTAGTATTACTGCGTTTTGTTCTTCTTCGGACATTGGTAACTTATTGATTATTCTTTGTTGTGCATAATCGTGGATTATTGTTCCTGCTGTCGCAGAGTATTCGGATACACATCTTCTCATTAAGGAAGCATAACCGTCTTCATCAGAATATCTTAGCCACGAATTCTGACTAGGGCTAAGTATGGAATGTTTTCCTTTAAGATTTGAATGATCGTTCCAAATCATCTAATACCTCTTTCTTATTTTCAGGACATATGAAACGAGCGAATGACATACCATCGCACTTGTCAACGTAATAATCCTGATTCGGCTGATGCTTGGAAGTTTTACTTCTTTTGCATTCTAAAGCGGCCCATTTGTTTTCGAATAATACAAAAAGATCCGGCATGCCTTGTCTAAAGTCTGGATCCGACTTAATAACTAAGCACCCCGGAAATATCTTTTTTAATTCTTTGATCAATTGAGCCTGAAATTTACTTTCAAGCACCATATTTTCCTCCAACAACGACAAAAATTTTTAAGGCGTGTAAATAAGGACATTTTTGTCCTCACTTATTCTTTCTCTCCTATAATAAGCCATGTATTTTTTTCAATTTTTTAAAAGGAAATGTAATCTAAAACCAAAATTTTTACTATTTTTTACAACAAAAATTAAATGTTGCGTAAAGGCAACACCCTATTTATTTCTAAAAATTTTTTTCTTAGAATAACGTAGGTGTTGCCTTTAAGCAACGCACCCTGGCCTCTCCATTGCGCCGCAACGGTTTGAGGGGTGTTGCGTATAGGCAACGCATTTTTTACGAGGGGACAATAATGTCCTATTGTTACCCTTTTGTAACTTTTGGCCAAAATCGTTGCCTATACGCAACGCTTAAACAGGACACTTTAGACCTCAAAAATATCTTTAAAAGGTACCTCTAAAACTTTGGCGATTTTTAACGCTTCAACCACATTTGGGATAGATTCTCCGTTTTCCCAGCGTCTTACATTTCTCACATTCGTCCCCAGACAGTCCGCAAGTTCTTTCTGAGTCATGTTCCGAAGCTCTCTATAGTATTTGATTCTGAACATAGAGCGACCTCCAATGTTAAATTCTGAATATTGAAGCTGCGTCAACTTCCAAAATATCCGCAAGCTTAAAAGCGGCTATAACGTTCGGTATCATCATTTCATGTTCCCAACGACTTACGGTACCTTTCGTTACATTGAGTTCATCTGCAAGATCCTGAAGAGACATCCCCCGTTCTTCTCTTAATTCTTTAATGGCGTCTCCCCAACCATCTTTAAATTTTGGTTCAGATTTTCCATATGAAATCATGCCATTTCCTCTTATTTGTTAAAATCTCTGAAAAAAGCTTGCTCATTAAATTGTTTTTTATTCTTTAAAGCTCTCATTATTGCGATATCAATACCTGATTTCGACCGTAAGTGATAATAGAACAGATCTGTGTACGGAGTATTCAATCTGTCTATTCTTCCTGCGGCCTGCACCATGGTTTTGTATGAGTAACTTTGAGAGAAGAATATCATGGTGTCCGTAGAAGTACAGTTCCAACCCTCACAGGCGTTGTATTGAACCAGATAGACCCAATTCTTTGTTTCCGGAATATCCATGTGTTTCCAGCCATTCCATTCGGCTTTTTCGACCGGTATGTCAAATTCCAGTTTTCTCAGTTCTTCCAGTTCGTAATCGAAATTGTAGAAGATGATAACTCGTCTTTTTTCTTCAACAATATCTTTTACTGCCTGCAATCTGCTTGGATCCTCATTACAAATTCGCCTAAGGACGTAACACAAATCAGCTGCATTAGCCATTGGTTCGTTTTTGTATGGATTCCATCGAGTTCTTATACATTCTTTATACTTTTGTATGTTGTACTCGGTATTAATGCTTTCTTGGTGTGAAATCGTACTTCTTTTAAAGTCCATATTTACGAGTATATTTTTTCTAAGTCTTATGAGCCTACCAGTCTCAATATACCGATCAACTTTAGGATACTTGGTTGGCGCCCAAATTATGTGCTTATTGTAGAACTCCGACCTGTTTCGATAAAAACCATTTGCTACAAATATAGGAATGTAATCTGTCCATGTATCTCCCGGAGTAGCACTGAGTAATATCCAATTGTTTTTAAATTCGCCGTCGAGTCCTCTCTTGGCTATTTTCCAGAATGATTTTACCCAGGCGCCTTTACCTACGACTCTTTGCTCGTCAAATATAAAGAAGGCATCTGTGACGTCAACATACTTACTGATGTTGTTCCAGCTGTCTACAAATATCTTATTGCCTAATTGATTTAGTTCGGAGTTCGTGCTCATATGAAATGGCAGGAATTCCTGTTCCCATTCGAGCGTGTCCCGTTTGCGAGCTGTCGTAATAATATAAAGGTCTGCAGAGTTCTTAGGTATTACTAAAGGATCAAGGCAGCCTCCTTGTAGCATAAAGTAATATGCGAGGGCCGTTCGAGATTTTCCCGAACCGACACCCCCGCATAGTATACAACCGGTGTTTAACCGTTTAATGGCTTCTTTTTGGTAGTCATAAAGCTCTACTTTAGCCATTCTCAAATATCAATGATTAGAACGGAAGCGTTCCGTCATCATCGTCGTCCTCAGACGGGTGATCAGTCATTGCAGGATCGTTTGCGAGTTCGTAATCAGCATACTTATCGCCAAACTCAGTTGAGACTGCCTGAGTTGCATAAAGCTTGTGGCAATAACCCTTATAACGGAAGCGAGCGTCCTTATCATGCTCATACGGATTGATCACGACGTCAATATTACTGAATTCTCCGGTGTCGAGTTCCTTGATCATATCTGCAGAGAGCAGGATCATGCGCTTCTTGCCCTTTTTCTCGGTGCAAATATAAATCTTCGGAGGATAAAGGGAGTCCATATTGACAACGATCTCGGTGGTGTAGAGCCAATCTTCATCGACATCTCTGGGAGCCTTTTCCTTGACGTTCCAGCCGAGTTCTTTCAGCTCCGTAGCGGCGTCGTTCGAGAGAACGAGGTTAAATGTTCTCTTACCGCCTTTGACGTTGAAACGATCCGGGCGTCCTTCGAAGTTCTTATACATAAGAACAGCGTGCTCGACAGACAGATAAGTTCTGTGGTTGCCGTCCTCGATCCATTTAAATACAGATTCAGTGTTTGCTTTAGATGTAATAGACATTAGTTTTCTCCTTCGTTTCTATTATTTTGGAATTCTTCTCTGATCTTGTCAGCATTAGCGTTAATAATCATCATGCCCCAGTTGTATTTGGCCTTAGCACGATTTTCTTTAAGCTGTCGTTCATGATTTTTTGAATTGTGGTATCTTGCTCTTTGAGCCATATTTTGGCCTCGCTTCCTCTAGTTTTAATAATGTATTTCCACTTTTCCGTTCTCGACCGCTTTGTAGTCAAATATAAATGACCTGATCTGAGCAAGAGAATAGCAGTGGACTTCACATGGTATATAAGACTTTGGATCGACCGTAATGAGGCAACCGTTTACGATCTTAATTTCTTCTGCCTCGCGATAATCGCGATCGCCATTTGGGTACTTAATAACTATTGTGTAAGTTTTTTCTTTAGAATCTGTCTTTTTGCTTATGTATTTAATTTCTGCCATTAAATTTTTCCTTTCTAAATATCTTTTTAATTTTTTCAATAGGATTTGTTTTGTTTAACAATGATTCAATTGCGTTAGCTGCTTGAAAATAGAGTTTTGACTGATTGCTTGGATAATACATTTGCCCAGTTCTTCGTAATTTCTCTATCAACCCCTTATAATCATATTTCATATAAGAGTACCTCCATGAGGGAAAATATCTAGGCTGTTTCCTCCTAGCCTCTATGCTCTCCGGAAGACACGAGGCACCCTGACTGGACATTTAACCGAACATGTAGCTCAGTCGGCACCTAGAATATCAATCGACGAGTTTTAAGCTGATCAATACTCCGTGGACGTACTTAGACGATACATGAAGTTTTCTCGCTATATCGTGTTCAGACATTCCGGATACATACAATTCCTCTACTTGACTCTCCAGAGCCTGTCGTCCCATAAAATTCTTATTTTTACGTTCACTTTGCTTCGACTTTCCCATAACTTAAAACTCCTTGGTTTTTTCTAATGAGCATTTGATCAATTCATTATGTTTTTCAGCAAGTTCATTAATTATCAAAGGATAACGATTAATGAAATCTACCGCTTCTTGTGTGAGAAGTACTTTGGCAAATTCATACTCTGCATCAATTTTTTCTGTAAAATAATCCCTTGTCCCAATACTTCTAGCTTCAAAGTTCACAGCATGCCGAATATCCATAGTATGCATACACTCTGGAGCCATACAATTGGTACAGGCTTTACGATCGCAGAGGTAAGTTATTACAATGTCGTTCATATTAAGTCCTTTAAAATATCAAAAATGGAGACTAAGAGGTAAATGCCTCAAAGTCTCCAAACTGGTTGATAGTGTCAACAGCTTCGTCTACGAGTTTGTTATAATAGGACCTGTCGATACAAGATTCTTTATTGAGATTCTTAACATCGCTTGATTCCATCCATAAATATCCTTTTGTTCCCGTGACCGCACCCATCTTACCAGCGGCTTCATTTTCACGCATTAAATATCCACCACCGCATCCGGGTTTTACGGGACAAAACAGACCAACTTTACCGATAAACTGGTAGTTGTGCTCTCCTTCAGGCAATCCTTCCGAGAAATCAAGATACATTGCTGACTTCACTGATTTCGTTTCGCACATATCTTTGAACTCGATCGGCTCTTTACTGAATAATGTCTTGAAGACATATGGAACCTGAAATTGCGTTCCCGTAGCTGTCCAATGTCCAGGATCATCGGGATCGTCCTCAGACAGCTTTGCGATGTACACAGCATCATTTACAAGACAAATTCTGTCAAATACATGTTCGATCTCAAAGTCATACCCATATTTATGCCCAAAGTCAAATATAAACTGTGAGATCTCAGGAGTAGGATCGACCACTTTTATACTATCTGTTTTGATATGAACTACCTTGATGCCTTTGCTTTCGAGTTCGTCCTGAAGTGTCTTCATAAATAAAGCGCCCCTAAGTGCGACAATATTATTTATGTTGCGATTATCTCTGAACGGATTATCAAATGATGCTGAGGTAAGACCATAGACTGAATTGACCGCTATCTTTAATGCTTTCGAAAGTTCTTTGGCTTTTGATGCATCTGTTAAATGCTCCGCGAGTACTCCGCCCATCATACTTTTAGCTTTATCAAATTCTTTGTGTTTAATAGCTTGACGGACATCGACAATATCTTTGTACCGTTTCGTGAATTCTCCAAATGCGTTCAAAGCGATCGCACTTGCCGGATGCATGCCTGACACATCAAAACATATGACGTTATAATAGATGCCGGGATTAGCGTACACATAACCGCCAAACCCGACATCTACTCCTCTGTACATGTTATGAGCTTTTCGATCTTCCGATTCTATTGCTGAGACATATGTATAACCTGGGAATGAATTAATTATTACCTGGTTCACTATTATCCTCCAAACCAGAAATATAAATTTTGTAAGCTCGTTTATGCTGATAAAGCATATACCAACCGATATCGTGGATCTTAACACCGGTCATATCGATCTTATAAACCCAATAATCCGGATCATCTTTATTCAGTTTTACCCAGAAGAAACCATCTTCGTACTTAGACGTCGCATAATGCCTGTTAAGATAGAATCCGGATATAACTATTGGGACAAGAAAAAAGTACAGAAAATATACGACCGATGTTACGCCTATACATACAAATACTATATTTACTGTACTAAATCGCATACAATTTTGGACCCAATCCTCTCGATGACGTCACCGATCTGCTTGTACTTCTGAAGTTCCATATCCATTGCTGCTTTCTCAGCACGCAATTTCTCTGCCTGAGCTTTCTTTTCGGCATCGATCTTAAGAATTGTTTCGATCGTTTCCGAATCCTTAACTTCAGACAGAATGCTATGAAATTCTTCAAATTCTTTTCTGGCTTCATCAACTGCGGAGATACTCTTGGCATTGACGATCGCCTCATACTTTTCCTTGATCAGCTCATAAGCATACGCACGATCAGATGGCTTAAGATTTTCATTATTCAAAGTAAGGTCTTTAAGATCCTTATTCCATTCTTCTGCCTGGTGAAGAGAACCATTAATCTCTTCAAGGACTTCCTTCTTGTGTGCTTTCAATTCTTCCGCTCTCTTTTGCTCTTTTTCATCAACATACTTAAAGAGCTTGTATGCGCCGAACATCGCCACACCTGCAAGAATGATTTTTACAAACGTATTGCCCTTACTCATTTTTGTATTCTCCTTTAAATATAAATTCGTTTAGTATTGTTCGCCGGTTGCCAAATTCGTATAAACCAGCTTCGGTTTCCGCTCGTTTCCAAATATAATTTTGGTTGTGAGCGTATTCGTTGTGTCATTGACGGATGCATCGCTTCCTGTTGCTTTACAAATATCAACGAGGATCTGTCGTGCCATCCAGTCACTACTACGTGCTTTGAACACTGCTTCAGTTGCTATAACATCATTAACACAATAATCAGCGACCATCTGCCACTGATCTTCCGGAACAGGCTGATCCCATCTGAGACCACATTCCTGATGCTTTAGACCCAGCTCGATCTCAAATTTCTTTAGAGATTGCTTAACGCTACTGAAGTCATAGACATCTGTGTATGAGAGATTATAGGCTTCTCTGAAGAATCCGTTACTGCTTCCACTGATGATACGCTGAGACAATTCATATAATTGCTCGTTAGAATATCCAATGTATCGTGCATACAGGATATGATTATCGTATCTGCGACAGTTAAATCCTACCAATTTCAAACCGAGCAATGGCTCAATTTCAGAAGGCGTCGGGTTAATAAGTTTTACTGGATCTCCATTTTCATACTTATAAACAACTATAAAGAGATTCGGAAAGACCTCGACATCAAAGAACACCAAAATATCATTCTTGAATTCGGCATTATTCGATGCTTCCTCCGACTTGAACTTCATCTGTCCTACTTTACGGATGCAATAACTTGCGTGATTTGTACTGTTAGTTGCGAATGCCAAAATATCAGGGCGCATGTCACTAACGTCATATGGAATGCCACTATTGTATGCTGATTCCAAATCGTTAAATATAAAATCGATACTTGGCTTAGTGCCTGGGACATTCTTCTTTTGTAAGTTCTTAACTATGCATGTTCGTAATGCTCGTTCATTCTTAATACCTTCAAAATTTACCATTCTCTTTTTAGGCTCCTTGAGCGGAAGTCCGGAACTAATTGTTGCTATAGGAGTGTTATTGCATTTTGTTAACCTTCTCCTGAGGGAACTTTTTCCTGTGAAAACTTTGATCTCAATGTCGTCTGCATAAACTCTGCTAAGCTGCGATGCATCTCCTGTATAAATATAATGGAGATGAATACCTTCTCCTGACTTACTGAGCTCAGCGTAAGTAGGCGGCCATTTAGCAGCTGCTTCAGCATTCAGATCAAATGATTTTTTACCGGATTCATCTTTTATGTCGAAGTCGATGACAATATGATTCTCCGGGAGACGAACATAATGAGTTTTTGATGTATCAATATCTTTTAGAGTCATTGTGCACTCATCCCAAGGCATAGATGGTTTGTCATTCTGAGCATACTGTGCCGGGAGATCGCCAAAGCTCGTATCAAATAATGATTCCGTTGATTCTAACAGGAATTTCTTTTTCGCTTTTTTCTCTTTTGTTGGCTTCTTAGTTTCGAACTTATTCGCTATAAAGTGTCTGTATACTTGCTTATAGTTGAGATCTTCTGGATGTTCGTCATAATCTTCAAAGTAGTTCTTTAATTCTTCTTTAAAAGATCTTTGAGACATTGGATACGGAACACGAGCTTCTTCCGTGTATGTTTTATACATGTCCCATGCTCTTTTCAGAGTTATATACTCTTCGTCTTTAAATATCTGATAAGAATCTAATACGAAGTTATAGAAGTCATTTGATGCTCCTATCATCTCTGTTGGGACATAATCGTCATAATATCCAGGATCTGACTTATAAACGTCAAGACAATGTTTTGCGATCTTACCAAGTTCAAATTTGATCAATCCGCCTTTCAGATCACTTCCTGTTCCCATTAACTCAACATAACGCTTTGATGGGATTTTATTACCTGTTGGCGAAATATCAATGAGTCGTCTTATAATACCTGACTTTGCGTCCGTGATCTTTACGGGCTTATTTGTACCCATTATTAAGAACGTATTAAATCTGCAGTCATATACAGATTTGTTCTTAAGGTTGACCGGCATAGTTTCGTGTGATACTAAACTATTCAGTCTGGTATTATCTTCGATCCTTGATAAGTTACCGTCATGCTGTATTGCCACAAGAGGATTTGACTTAAATGCCTCCAGAGCAAACTGGTTGTTTGAAGAACCAAGAACACTCGCTTCAAATGAAACCCAATAACCTTTAAATAGTTCTTGGATAATATTTAATACCGTCGACTTACCTGTCTTCGGCGCACCATACATGACCGCAAACTTTTGAATATTTTTACTGTCACCGGACACAATTGCTCCAATGACCCATTCAATCTTATGACGTTCCTCATCAGAATATAAAACGGACATTAGTTCGTCGTATGCCGGGATTGGACCATCTTCCATGGGATAATCCAACTTTTTGCTTGCGTAACTTTCTTTTTTTGTCACGTCATTCGAAAATATAATATTTTCATCTAACGGATGATAATTATTACGCATCTGCCTTTGTACAAACTTAAGCCATTTGTCTATCTGACCGTTGTTTGTGTCCCACATATGAAGAACCTTATAAAAAGAATCCTCCGACCGTCCTTCTTTTTCGACGAATCTATCCAGCTCTCTATCAATTAAATATAAAGCTACTTCTTCCTCAGTAGACCACAGATGAGCATCTTCATCCCAAATGGCATAAAAGTCGCCGGCACGGACCATGAGATCTGTACAAGGTTTACCTGTACTTGGCTTGTATCTCATAAACTCCGGATATACTTCTGTGATCCCGCCTTTAATGCTTCTAGTCGCCACTTTCATAAAGTCAAGCATCCATCATTCGGTCTCCTTTCTAACGGAAAATATAAACTTGCGTCTAATCAGTTCTGGTATTCTATTCGTTTGATGCCTCCCTACTATCGTAATCAAGTTTAGGTAATATCAATCTACACTCTTTCCGATCAAATGTTGGCTTAATAATAGCTTTTTCAAGATCTGTCCAACCAATGAAGTCGTCCTCAGTACTTGTTTTAGCTCCTATCGCCAAATATAAATCATATACTGTTACATAACCGTTTCTATTTACCAAACTTAGCAGAAGATCTAACGTGTTTCTTGCATCGCTTTTTTTCGGCAAGATAACGCATGCGCATTTTTTAAACGTTGGCTCTTTACGAACCAATCCGTAATTATAATTCTTATCTCCTACACTCATGTAAACAGCACCTCATCTAAATACCATAACATCTGATACCAGATTTCTACTTTACGCAAATCTTTAGGGGGATTACTCAATGTGAATAATCCCCCTTTGCCATTTCGAGAATATTTCCGTTCTAATATTCTCTCCACTATTTCATAAGCTGTGTCTTCGTCGAAATTTTCATCATCGCAGGCGTCAAGACCGGAACTACATAGCATTTCATAAAACCATTTATAACTACGATCTCCGAGATTTGATTCATGCATAATATTGTCTTCGCACTTAATAGCCAATGCCGCCATGACCTCGAGCATCGTGGCTTCATAGTCCATTAAATATAAATACGCATGATTATAGTTATACTCGCGAGTCGTATCGACAAACCGTAATCTTAGATCTTTTCCGTCTGCTCTTCGGTTTTCATCTAATGGTATTTGAACAGTCGAATAAAACGGTATGGAATGCAAGAATTCCATTAATCTACCGTAGCTACCATAATTAGAACACCAATCAACCGTTAGACCAATGATCCAATTATCGTATGCTTCTTTAATCGAACTGTTCATATCTATCTTATGTCTGCGTACCTGCTATTACACGGCATGATCTCGAACATTAAATCGAGAGCATAATTGAAAATATAAACAGTATCGTATGTAGATTTGAAATTCTTGAAGTTCGTGGCGCCCATTGTTTCCGTAGGATCATAAACTTGATCGTCTTCATCTGCCAGAACGCCATCCGCATAATAATACAGCGTCTTGCGTTCGTCCTCAGGCGTCGAATCAAATTCCTCCTGCGTTATCTTCTTGGGCACTTTCATCTTTTTTGCCGGTTTCTTTTCAACGATCTTCTCGACTTTCTCTTCGATTGCGTCACTCATTGTCGTGACCTTATCTTTTACGATCGCCTTCGTGTAATCAGTTTTGTTGCTAACGATCTCAGAATATCTAGTCAGATCACGTTCTTTTTCTTTGTGAGTCTCAACAACGTCATCTGTTTCCGGAGCATTCATCGTGGGCGGATCCTGATCAACACGATTCTTAAATAATTCGTCATTAACTCTCTGCTCTACTTTTTTATCGTTAATGGACTTGAAGGACAGGTACATTCCTCCAGCTCCAGTAACAACACCGAGCAGGAATATCAATACATTTTTAGTTTTCATCGATTAATCCCTCGTTTAAATTTAATTGACTTCAGACCGATCTTGTCATTAATAATGCCGTCATAATTCATATACAGAAGAATCGCTTCTTCATCACCGTTCATGAACTTCTGACGATTCTCATAACCGGGAATATCAGAATTATAGATACCAAAATCGACCCTATTATCTCCCCAAGCTGCTCTGTTCTCGGGAGTATCAAAATACGGATCATATTTAAGACTCGTCATATCCAATCTTGGATCATATCGCCATCCAACGATCTGACCAATATCGATCGGTCTTAAACCTAATTGTGCAAGAACTTCATTCAGATAAATATAACCGATGCCATCATTCCTTGGGTCATCCGCTCGATGCTGCATAATATTATTCGCTGCTTCCTGAGCGGCTATAATTACCGAGACATTATTTTTCCATCGAATATATTCTTCCGGAGAAGTGTTATCATACCTTCCAAAAGCAGTCACTTCATCCCACAAAACGCTTCTAGGATCAATTACAGGTTCGGTGATAACGTCATATGTACGCTTCACCATTTTCTGATTACCATTCTTGTCAAGTTTCGGATTTCCGTCCTTATCCAAGAGCGGTTGCTCCTCATCTATGGCTTTGATCCCAAAACGATATCTCTGATCTGCTTCCGGTCCTTCTGCGGATATAACATTTTTACGATATGCATCATATGCTTTTGTCATCGTCGCCAAACTCGCATATGTCATAGCATATCGTTTTGTCAGGATCCGATGCGACGAGAATATCAAGAATAGCGAGAACAGAGTCGTTAACGCTGCCGGACCATACACCTTCGCATACGCAAATAACAGATTGCCATACGCATGCGTCAGATCTCTCGTATAATCCGTCTTCGTATACGTATAACGGATCGTCTCGCCGTTCTCAGCAGTTTCTACGATCGGTTCATCGCTAACTCTGTTTTTCATATTGTGAACAGTTTCAAGATCTTCCCGTTCTTTCTGAGTTTTTGCATCAGACTCTTTTCCTGCTTTGACTGCAAGAACAACCCCCGCAACAACTCCGACAGCACCTGCTACAATAAGAATTGTAGGACTATGCTTACCGATCGTGTTGTTGACTTTACCAATGTACTTACCGGCGGTCTTTAATATAATATTTTTTACTTTCATGGGTCTCTCCTTAATCAAATAAACTCATTTGCCCTTCGATAAAATACGGTTTATTTCTTCTCTTGATTGGAACTATTTTTTTGGCTTCTTTTCTCATAGCAACACGAATAGGATCGGCCGGCCCGATTCTCTTCATCTGAATATAAATACGGGCTATTCGTCCTACTTTCATATCTGCTACAAAATCTCCATGGATCGTTGGACCATAACGTTTGATGATCTCTCTTTTCATATCATCAACTGAGACATGATTAACGATATCCATAACAAACCTCTCAATCAAGAGATATCGGATAGGACATCGACACCAAATATCCATCAATTGTGTATCTGTAATTAAAGCCATTTAAAGAAGTCCATCCATAATTATTTTGTTCTGGGAATGTTTCTTCTCCAGCAATATCCATATACTGAAGAACGGTAATGACTCCTCCCTGACTATCAAACAGATCTCCTATCATCCGACGAAACTCTTTACAAGCTTCCTCGGTTTTCAGATAAATATCCTGATACATGATATAGGATTTCTTATTTGACGACGTAGGCATATTCGAGAAATTATTATTGGAATACTGGTTATACGATACTTTCGGAAGTATTCCGCCACCTTTAATACCAGTCTGCCTATTTGCTGTGTTAATACCGATTACGGCATTAAACGAGTCGCTTAAAGCTTTCTGAATATAAGGCCAGACAATATACTTCATGATACTGTCCGTCTGACTTCTCAGATATGTCTTTACATCAGGAATATCATCAGGAAGGATCCATGATAATAGTTTGGATTTCTTTTTCTTTCCTATTGCTTTCATTGTGTCCGGAAGTTTCTCATAATTATTCTCGACCTTTTTGGGTTTGGTCAGATCTTTTATGGAATTACTCGGAATATAAGGTTCTGTTGCCATGTTTATTCTCCTCAACCATAAATGTTATAATTATCATATGGACGCTGAGTTGGACCAAATATGATCATTGGCCGTCCGTAGGCGTCGTAATCAGAACGATACGACAGATCAAGCAGACCTGTCATCGACACATTCCAGCCGATCGCTTCCTCTTTTGAATCGATCTCAAAATGTCCAAGATAATCAGCGAAAGACAATTCGTCGTCCCCATTCAACAGCGAATAGTTCATCTCAATAAATGCGTCTTTAATATCATACAAATTCGAATAAAATATCGTACCTGTATACTTTTCCTGACACAAATATTTTTCAAATGGAGTGACTATAGGCGGATGATCCATTCGTTGCTCTACCTGATCTTTTGCGATTTCCTGACGAATCTCTTTTTCTTTGTCTTCTCCAAGACGCTCAATAACTTTTGCTTTGTACTCATCGAACGCTAACTCGGATGCCTTACAAGCTGCCGTAGCCATAGCCGTTCTCGCAGTTGATATGTTCGTTCCGCATAAAGCAGTACCGCAAGATACTGACAAGAATGTGAATGCCGGAATATAACATTTCCATACCGACTTGACTACTTCAAGCTTTGGATGCTCTGGTTCAGGAAGTTCCCCGGATTCGATTTTTGCTTTGCGCTGTTTCTCGATCTCTACTGCAAGGATCGTTCCTTTGATCGTAAATCCTACCGCTGCGATCGATGATGCAATGCTAATGCCGGTCAGGATCTTTGGCGCATTCTCAACAACGCCTTTTACGACCTTTTTCGTAAAATTACTTTCGAGAATTTTTGCTAGAATTTTTCCCTTCATGTTTACCCTTTCCGAGAAAAATATAAAGAGACTGATTATTCAGCCTCTTCATCTTTCTCTGTCTTCTCTACTGAGTTTTCTTCCGGATTCTCTTTAATTGCCTCGATCAAATCTTTACTTCCGTCGATCGCCTCCACAATACCAAATACAATACTGAGAATCGCGATGCCAATTTTAAAGAATTTGTTTGCCATATTTTTCCTCCTTTTAAATTTCAGTACTTCGACTTAAGCTGTGTGTTTTTTTCAAATTAATTTCCAAACCATCCAAGGTCATAGAAATTTCGTCCGTCTCCATCAAGCATTCGGCCGTTCATATTGAACATCGGAATGTGATAATATACGACTTCTCTATACTCAAGACCATCGTCTAATGTTTTAACATCGCCATAAGTTATACCTAAGAATGTTGCTTCTTCGCCATAGAAGTCATACCATTCATAATCATCATCTACAAACCAGCCCCATCCTAAATATCCATTTTCGTCCTCATCGACAGGAGAAGTTACATCAAGATACTTATAGAATGTGGATACCAATGCCATCTGATTCTTTGTAAAATCGATACAGATTTGATATGCAGCTTCTGTGAAAGTCAACTCGCTGGCTCTGAACCAACAGTTAAATATCGGATCCCAGAACAAGACCTTGCCATCATCTTGGTCATTCTCTTTAACTAACTCTTCATCCGGAGGATCAGTTGGAGTCAACTTATTTGCAATCGCCGCTCCTCCTGCCGCTGCAGTAGTCCCCATTGCCTGAGAATATCTTTGGAGCAACATTTCCATCTGATGCGTAGCTACAATAAGTTGCTGTTGCCGTTTGGTAAATATAAACACTGACCCAACTTGACAGCCAAGTGACAACGCACAGAAAGTTATTGGCTTCCAATAGTTCTTAATTCCAGAGATTACCTTTTTCTTGAAAATATCAACATTGTTGTTTTCGATACAAACGATCGTGCCGTCTTCACTTTTCTGCTCAAGATCCTCGACAATTTCGTTTTGTTTTGCGTAATACACTTTCGGGGTATTTTTCTTGATCTCTTTTACTGCTTCAATAGTTACTGCTACAGTCCCCGCTGCCGAAGCAGTAGCCAGCACATACGGAGCTGCTTTTTTGGCAAATATCAATGCTTTAATTGCCAAACGCTTTAGGGTTGTTCCTTTCATAAAATTGCCTCCTGTTAACAGAAAATATAAAAGCGCCTGCGAATATTGCAAGCGCTTCATAAAGAGCTGTGTTATTTTTTCAAAAGTTTGTTAAGAAGTTTGTTAAGAGGTTTGTTTAATCGTCCATTAAAGGACATGAGTCAATACAATTTGGATAAGCAGGATTTCCACAAGCTCTGCATCCGGGACCTGGAATATCATTGCTTTTGTCTTCGTCCGTTACCCATAAGTACCTATTCGGATCTGTATAGTCGTCACTGCACGGATAGTAACACATACAGTTATCGCAATACAGATCCCCGTCATCCTCCAGGACCATTTCTTCACCGCATTCGGGACAATAATAAGCCATTAATAATACCTCCTAACATAATGGTAAGAAGTATTATAACAGCTTATAAGAAGATACACAACTATACGATTTCATCTAATCTTAAGTAATCTTTTACCGCGCATTCGCATTGATAACAGCTATTTGAATATGCGTCGCCACAATATTCAGATGGCTTAAATGGGCAAAATGGTTCTGGTTTATTATTACTAATAGTATTCTTAACAAACGTTTTAAATGGCCCAAGTCCGATTGTCAATTCGACAAGCATGCTTTCTACTTCATCAAGCATTTGTTTTTTTCCTTATCGAGTTCAATCATGAGCTCAGCCATTGTTTTCTGGAGTTCCTCGAGTTCTTTAGTAAAGTCTACATAACCATTAACGCAATAATCAGCTTCGTTCCATCTGTAATAATGATCTTTTATTGGTTCGCCTGCTATCCAATCGAAGGATATCTGATAATGCAGCCAATCGAACAGTTTTTCAGCTTTTTCAGGATCAAGAACCTTCAGATAATAAGCCTCTTGTTCAATATCCTTGAGTTTAGGATATTTCATGAGTTTATGATCTTCTGTAAAGAATATCACAGAATTCAAGTCCGTCTTTAGACTTTCTTCATATTCTCTGCATTCTTCTTCAGTTCCAAATTCTTCGCCGTCATCAGCAAAATAAGTAATTTCAATTCGCATATGTGCAGTCCTCCAAAAATTTGTTTTTTGTTTAATGTTTATACTTTAGGGATCATGCTTTTCACCTTCAAAAGGAATTTTGAAAACGCTATTAAAGTCACATGGAGCGTTATGGTCATCAATATAGAAATCGGCATAGATTTTTCTTGAGTTATTACCATAGAGAAGAACTTGATGCTCAAGATTATCGTTTACGGCGTCAAATATCAATCCAAGACCTTCGCACCATTCAACGGCTTCGTCTAAAGCTTGCCCTTCTCTCATAGTAAAAAGAATGAGCTCAGCTCCGTTAGCTTGCTCATTCTTAAGAAAATCTATTAACTTTTTATTTGGTTTTCCGATTCCGGGCCAATTACTTTCGCACAGAGTCCCATCAAAATCAACTGCATATATCATTCCTCCAAACCTCCGATCTCATTTCAAGTAAAAAGGCTTTGATAACTCATCAATCGTCCTCATCTTTTGGCAATTCTCTCCCGCACAATGGGCAAAATCTTACAGGCCATATACTGTCATAGCAGACGCCGCCATCCCACGAATCTGATCGATATAAGGTATTTCCATACTCTAACTCGTCGTACTTGCAAAGCGGGCAATTTTCTTTTGTGTAAATCGGTTCACTCATGTCTCGCCCTCCTCTGCACTAAACTGCTTGCAATCAATCGTCGGATGAACGACCGGAACAAGTTTATCGCGTTGCTTTTTACATTTTGTAACAACGCAACCAATTGTCGGATGAACGAGATCATTAGAATACGCGCATCCAAAGCAAGTAAGATGAAATGATGGAAGTACTTTCTGACCGGGTTTAAGCTCGTTCAAAATATCACTCCTTAAGCTTAAGTGCTTGCGCAACTAAATAATACGAGACCAGTTTTTCACGTTCTGTAAAATATGAAAAACACTCTTTTAAATAATTCCTTTCCGTATCCGATATAAAGATATCGCTAACGATCGCATTAACTAAACGCGTTAATGTCCATTTTTTACATTCAGTCATGGCATTATAAACGTCGAGCACTGTAAGCAAAATATCACTCCTTTTATCCATTAAGCTTCCTCTCTCTATTTTTTATTTTTTATGAATATCAATTTTTATTGTATGGAATTCATCATGCCATCCTTCATTATTTATAATTTCATATATTTTTTGAAAGATATCGGCTGCGTGTTCTACGGTCATAGATGCTATTAATCGTCCATAAACACTATCTGGAGTAGGTTTTTTAATTATACTAATTTCGTACGTAAAATTTTCCAAAATATCATTCCTCCAAAGTAATAATCTCTGGATAAGGAAGACTCTTGATCCAGTCACAGAAATCATGCCACTCATCAAGCTTGTGATCTTTACGCTTCGGATAAATGCCAGCCAGGACCTCATAGTTCAGCATGACCGTCCGGCGCTGATTATAAGAGCTCGGAAGAAGCTGGATCATCTGCCACCAATAGCGCTTATCTTTAGTTTCGAGGAATCTTGTCCGATAGCGATTAAGAAAATCGATGACTTCACAGAGCAAATCGATAGGATACATTCCATAGCAATCAGCAGCCATAATATCATCAACTTTCTGATCCTCTTCGATCCGGTCGCCATTAAGGTCTAAATATCCAAGATGCTCACAACTAAAATCCTCAAGCGTAAATTCCTTAGCATGAATCTTATGCATCGTGCTGCAAGAGTTAGCGACCGTACCGACCTTATAAGTATCAAACTCCTTCCACCAGTACAGAGGAGCAGTAATATCAACCGTAACGACGATCATTCGGCGATACTTAGCACCAACTGATCCAGCCTTGGCAAG